>Ga0134124_10000184_pt1 | contig 57090 bp, 35 predicted proteins | sample KB304_FD_96880 | JGI IMG/M metagenome (GOLD analysis project Ga0134124, IMG submission 96880) | Terrestrial soil microbial communities without Nitrogen fertilizer from Kellogg Biological Station, Michigan, USA - KB3-0-4 | ecosystem: Environmental > Terrestrial > Soil > Unclassified ...
GACGTCCGGGAGTGCGCGGTGGTTGTCAACACCGACAAACCCGGCGAGATCCGCCTGATCGCGTACGCCGCGGCCCGGGAAGATCGGCCCGTCCGCACGGCGGAATTGCGGAGCTGGCTCCAGTAGCGGCTGCCCGACTACATGCTGCCGGCGGCGATCGTCCTCCTCGACGCCCTGCCGTTGACCAGCAACGGCAAGCTGGACCGGCGGGCGTTGCTGGCGCCGGAGCGGATCGGCGAGGTCAGGGCCGAAGAAGGTTGGGTCGCGCCGGCCGATCCGCTGGAGGAGATGCTCGCCGCGTTCTGGGGCGAGTTGCTGCGCGTGCCGCCGGAGAGCATCGGGCGGCATGACGACTTCTTCGCTCTCGGCGGGCATTCGCTGCTGGCCACCCAGGTGACCTCGCGCATCCGCGACATCCTCGGCGTGGAGCTGCCACTGCGCCGTCTCTTCAACGCGGCGACCGTCGCCGGTCTGGCCGCGGCGGTCCGGGAGGCCCGCGCGGCTGCCCGGGAGCATCGCCCGGCGCCGCCGATCGTTCCCGTCCCCCGCGCTGCCTTCGTCGACGGTCTGCCGCTGTCGTTCGCGCAGCAGCGGCTGTGGCTCATCGATCAGCTCGAGCCGGGCAATCCGGCCTACAACATCCCGCTCGCCGTCCGCCTGACCGGCGCGGTCGCTCCCGGCCTGCTGGCCGGGATCTTCGCCGAGGTGGTGCGACGCCACGAGGCGCTCCGCACGACGTTCGACCTGCGCGATAGCCGCCCGGCGCAGGTGATCTCTCCCGCCGGTTCGCCGGCCCTGCCGGTGATCGATCTGACCGGCCTGCCGGCTCCTGGGCGCGAAGCGGTGGCGCGCGCGGTTGCCCGCGGCGAGGCGCGGCGGCCGTTCGATCTCCGGCGCGGGCCGCTGCTGCGTCTCTGTCTGGTGCGTCTGGACGAGAAGGACCATCTGCTGCTGATGACGATGCATCACATCGTCTCGGACGGCTGGTCGATGGGTGTTCTGCTGCGCGAGGTCGCGGCGCTGTTCGCCGGGTCTCCGTTGCCGGATCTGCCGGTGCAGTACGCCGACTTCGCGGTCTGGCAGCGCGGCTGGTTGCAGGGGGACGTGCTGGAGCAGCAGATCGCCTACTGGCGGCGCGAGCTCGCCGGAGCGCCGCGGCTCCTCGACCTGCCGACCGACCGGCCACGGCCGGCGGTGCAGACCTTCCGTGGCGGCCTGCGCCCCGCCGCGCTGCCGTCCGCCCTGTCGGCGGCGGTCCGCGAGCTGTGCCGGCGCGAAGGGGTGACGCCATTCATGGCGCTGCTCGCGGCGTGGGCCGTCCTGCTCGGCCGGCACGCCAACCAGGACGACGTCGTGCTCGGCTCCCCGATCGCCGGCCGCAACCGCCAGGAGACCGAGGGGCTGATCGGCTTCTTCGTCAACACCCTGGTGCTGCGCGTCGATCTGCGGGACGGCGGTTTCGCGGACCTTCTCGGCCGTGTGCGACGGACCGCGCTCGACGCCTTCGCGCACCAGGACCTGCCGTTCGAGCGCCTGGTCGAAGAGCTGGTGCCGGAGCGCGATCTCGCCGTGCCGCCGCTGTTCCAGGCTCTCTTCGCCCTCCAGAACGCCGCGGCCGGCGGCATCGGCGATCTGGCCGTGCCGGGTCTCGCGCTCTCCGTGGTGCCGGTCGAGAGCGGCACGGCGATGTTCGATCTCACCCTGACCCTGGGCGAGGGGGGGGACGGCTTCGCGGGAGGGCTGGAGCACAACGCCGACCTGTTCGACGGCAGCACGGCAGAACGCCTGCTGGAGCGTTTCGAGGTTCTGCTGGCGGCGGTGGCGGCGGATCCGCGGCAGCCCGTGGCGGACCTGGCGCTCCTGCCGCCGGCCGAGCGGGAGCAGATCGTTTCCTGGAGTGGGGCCTGGAGCGAGGCGGCCGGCGAAGCTCTTCCGGTCCCCTCCTTCCCGGAGCTGTTCGCGGCGCAGGCAGCGCAGACGCCGGACGCTCCGGCGCTCGTCTTCGCCGGCGAGCCGGTCGCGGAGATCTCCTACCGCGAGCTGGACCGCTGGTCCGCGTCCTGGGCCGACCGCCTGCGCCGCCTCGGCGTCGGTCCGGACGTGCCGGTGGGCATCTGCCTGCGGCGCTCGCCGCGCATGATCATGGCGATGCTGGCTGTCCTCCGTGCCGGCGGCGCCTACGTCCCTCTCGATCCCGCCTATCCGTCCGACCGCCTCGCCTGGATGCTCGACGACGCCCGGGTCGGCCTGGTGCTGACCGAGACCGGCACCGTCGAGCGGCTCGGCGGCTGGCCCGCGGGAGAGGGGAGAAAAGCTCGGAGACGCCTGCTTCTGGTCTCCTCCCTGGAACGTCATCCTGAGGGTGAGGAACGAGCCGGAAGGATCTGGGAGGGCGGAACGCTTCCTGCGCCTGCCCAGGCCGCCTACGTCATCTACACCTCCGGCTCCACCGGCCGGCCCAAGGGGAGCGTCGGCACGCACGGCGGCCTCGCCGCGTTCACCGCGGCGCTCGCGGACGTCATGGACCTGACCCCGGCGGACCGGGTGCTCCAGTTCGCCTCGATCTCCTTCGACGCCTCCGCCGTGGCCATCTATACGACCTTGTCGCGCGGCGCGGCGATCGTCCTCCACCCCGAGCCGGCGACCCTTTCGACCACCGGGCTGCTCCAGCTCTGCGCCGCGCACGGGGTGACCGTACTGGAGCTGCCGGCCGCGCTCTGGCGGCTGACCGCGCAGCAGGTGGAGGCCTCCGGCCTGCGCTTCGGCGAAGCGGCCCGGCTGTTCATGACCGGCGGCGAGAGCCTGTCGCCGGAAGCGCTCCGCCAGTGGGGGCGCACGGTCGCTCCCGCGGCGCGCCTGGTCAGCTCGTACGGTCCCACCGAGGCGACGGTCGTCGCCACCGTCTATACGGCGGAGGGCGGCGCGGCGCGCGAAGCGGATCTCACGGGCGCCGCGCTCGGCCGGCCGCTGGCCGGGACGGCCGTCCACCTGCTCGACGCCCGTCTCCACCCGGCGCCGTTGGGAGTGGCCGGCGAGATCTTCCTCGGCGGCGCCGGTGTGACCCGCGGCTATCTGCGCCGGCCCGATCTGACCGCGGCGGTCTTCGTCCCCGATCCCTGGGGCGCCCCCGGCGCGCGCCTCTACCGCACCGGCGACCGCGCGCGCCGGCGGACGGATGGCGAGCTGGATTTCCTGGGCCGGGTGGACCAACAGGTCAAGCTGCGCGGCTTCCGCATCGAGCCGGGGGAGATCGAGACCGTGCTCGCCGGCCACCCCGCGGCCGGCGTATGCGTCGTCATCGTGCGCAAGGACGTCCTGGTGGCGTACGTCGTGCCCGCCGTGCCCAATGACGTCCAGGAGGGTGGCGTGCAACCGGCAGCGCTGCGGAGCTGGCTCCAGGAGCGGCTGCCCGAGCACATGATCCCCTCGGCGTTCGTGATCCTCGATGCGCTGCCGCTGACCGCCAACGGCAAAGTGGACCGCAAGGCGCTGCCGGCGCCGGAGACGGCCGCGGCCGCCGCCGAGACTGGATACACCGCGTCGACCGATCCGACCGATCCAACCGATCCGATCACCGAGCTGCTGGCGGGCATCTGGTCCGAGGTCCTCGGCGTGCCGCGCGTCGGCATGCACGATGACTTCTTCGCCCTCGGCGGGCACTCTTTGCTCGCCACGCAGGTCGTGTCGAGCATCCGCAACGTGCTCGGCGTCGAGCTGCCGCTGCGCCGGCTCTTCGAGGCGCCGACGATCGCCGGCCTGGCGCAGGTCGTGCGCGCTCTGCTGCAAGGAGACGAGGAAGGCGCGGTCGCTCCAATGACCGCCGTGCGCGTCTCGGGCGAGGAGCTGCATCTGTCGTTCGCGCAGCAGCGGCTCTGGCTGCTGGACCAGCTCGCGCCGGGCAATCCGGCCTACAACCTGCCGTCGGCTGTGCGGCTGAGCGGTGAGGTGCCGGCCGGCCGGTTCGAGCGGATCTTCGCCGAGACCGTGCGGCGCCATGAGCCGTTGCGCACCACGTTCGGCGCGAGCGAAGGGCGGCCGGTGCAGGTGATCGCGGACCCGGCGCCGGTGGTCCTGCCGGTGATCGATCTCGCCGGTCTGCCGGAAGCCGCGCGCGAGGCGGAGGCGCTCGCCCTCGCCGGTGCGGAGTCGGCGCGGCCGTTCGATCTCCAGCGGGGGCCGCTGCTCCGCCTGGGCCTGGTGCGGCTCGCCGGCGGAAAGGGCGACGGCGACCATCTGCTGCTGATGACGATGCACCACATCGTCTCCGACGGCTGGTCGATGGGCGTGCTGTTGCGCGAGGTGGCGGCGCTCTGGACCGCCTTCGCCGAGGGCCGGCCGTCGCCGCTGCCGGAGCTGGGCGTCCAATATGCCGACTTCGCCCGCTGGCAGCGCGCGCGGATGGGCGAGGTGCTGGAGGAGCAGCTCGCCTACTGGCGGCGCGAGCTGGCTGATGCCCCGGCGGTCCTGGAGCTGCCGGCCGACCGGCCGCGCCCGGCGGTGCAGAGCTGGCGCGGCAGCACGCTGCCCGTCAACCTGTCGCCGGCTCTGTCGGACCGGGTGCGCGATCTCTGCCGGCAACTGGGGGTGACCCCGTTCATGGCCCTGCTGGCCGCCTGGGCGACACTGCTGGGCCGGCATTCGGGCGGCCAGGACGACGTCCTGGTGGGCTCGCCGATCGCCGGCCGCAACCGCCAGGAGATCGAGGGCCTGATCGGATTCTTCGTCAACACCCTGGTGCTGCGGGTCGCCCTCAAGGCAGAGCGTTCGGAACGATTGGAGCCGGCGGAGGCTCCGGGTTTCGGCGAGCTGCTGCGGCGGGTGCGTCGGACGGCCCTCGACGCCTTTACCCACCAGGACCTTCCGTTCGAGCGCATCGTCGAGGAGGTGGCTCCGGAGCGGGCGCTCTCGCATACGCCGCTCTTCCAGGTGCTCTTCGCGTTGCAGAGCGCGATCGGCCGCGGCTTCGACCTGCCGGGCCTCACCATCGCGCCCGTCGAGGTGGACAGCCACGTCGTCAAGTTCGATCTGGCGCTGACGCTGGCGGACGGCGAGGGCTCCTTCGCCGGCGCTCTGGAGCTCAACACCGACCTCTTCGACGCCGCCACCGCGGAGCGCCTGCTGGCCCGCTTCGAGGTCCTGCTGCACGCCGCCGTCGCGGCGCCGGAGCAGCCGGTGCTCGATCTGCCTCTCCTCGCGCCCGGGGAACGGCAGGAGCTCCTCGCCTGGGGCCAGGCCGCCGCGCCGGCGCCGGCGGTGCCGTCCATCCCCGAGCTGTTCGCCGCCCAGGTGAAGCGGAATCCGGACGCGCCGGCCCTGATCTTCCTCGATGGGCTCGCCGAGACCGCCGAGACCGTCTCGTATCGCGACCTGGACCGTCAATCCGCGCTCTGGGCACGCCGTCTGCGCGAGCTCGGCGTCGGACCGGACGTCCCGGTCGGCATCTGCCTGCGCCGCTCGCCGCGCATGATCGCGGCCCTGCTCGCCGTCCTCCGCGCCGGCGGCGTCTACGTGCCGCTCGATCCCGCCTATCCGGCCGAGCGCCTCGCCTGGATGCTCGACGACGCAAGGATCGATCTGATGCTGACCGAGACGGGGACGGCGGAACGCCTCGCGGAGAGCAGCAGGCCCGTCCAACGGCTTTTCCTGGACCACAACCCCAAAGTAGGGGAGGGGCTTGCCCCCTCCCGGGTGGGCGGGGGGCAGGCGGCCTACATCATCTACACCTCCGGCTCGACCGGGAAACCGAAGGGGAGCGTCGCCACGCACGGCGGCCTCGCCGCCTTCACCGTCGCCCTGGCCGATGTCATGGAGCTGACGCCGGAGGACCGGGTCCTCCAGTTCGCTTCGATCTCCTTCGACGCCTCGGCCGTGGCGATCTATACGGCCCTCTCGCGCGGCGCCGCGATCGTCCTCCATCCGGAGCCTGCCTCCCTGTCCACCGCCGAGCTGCTGCGCCTCTGCGCGGCGCAGCGGGTGACGGTGCTGGAGCTGCCGGCGGCGCTCTGGCGGCTGACCGCGCAGGAGGTGGCCGCATCGGGCCAGACCTTCGGCCGCGAGGCGCGCCTGTTCATGACCGGCGGCGAAAGTCTCTCGCCCGCGGCGCTCCGCCAGTGGGGCCGCACCGTGGCGCCAGCGGCCCGGCTGATCAGCTCCTATGGGCCGACCGAGGCGACCGTCGTCGCCACCGTCCATGGGACCGATGGCAGGGCGGCGCGCGATGCTGCCCTCGCCCTCGCCGCCGGTACCGAGCTGGGCCGGCCGTTGGCGGGCACCACCGTCCATCTGCTCGACTCCCGGCTGGCACCGGTGCCGCCCGGTGTGGCGGGCGAGATCTTCCTCGGCGGCAGCGGCGTCACCCGCGGCTACCTGCGCCGGCCGGATCTCACCGCGGCGGTTTTCCTCCCCGATCCCTGGGGCGCTCCCGGCGCCCGCCTCTACCGCACCGGAGACCGCGCGCGGTGGCGGCGGGATGGGCTGGACGGCAGCCTGGAGTTCCTGGGCCGGGTGGACAACCAGGTCAAGCTGCGCGGCTTCCGCATCGAGCCGGGAGAGATCGAGGCCGTGCTGGCCGATCACCCCGCGGTCGGCGAGTGTGCCGTCGCCGTGGTGCAGGATTCCCTGGTCGCCTGGGCCGCGCGGCGGGAACCGCACGCTCCGGCGGCGGTGGAGCTGCGGAGCTGGCTCGAAGAGCGGCTGCCCGCGCACATGGTGCCGGCCGCCTTCGTCCTTCTCGACACCCTGCCGCTCACCGCCAACGGCAAGGTGGACCGCAAGGCGCTGCCGGTGCCGGAGCGGAAGGGCGCTGCCGGCGAGCGGCCGGAGAGCGAGGCCTGGGCCGCGCCGTCGGATCCGGTCGAAGGGCTGCTGGCGGAGATCTGGTCGGCCGTGCTGGGCGTCGAGCGCATCGGCCTGCACGACGACTTCTTCACGCTCGGCGGCCACTCGCTCCTCGCCACCCAGGTGGTATCGCGCATCCGCGGCGTGCTCGGTGTCGAGCTGCCGCTGCGCAGGATGTTCGAGGCGCCGACGATCGCCGGCCTGGGCCGCGCCGTCCGGGCGGCGCTCGACCAGCAATCAGGCCCGCCGGCGCCGCCGATTGTTCCGATCGTGCCGGTCGATTTCCTCGCGGACCGCGCGCTGCCGCTGTCGTTCGCGCAGCAGCGGCTCTGGTTCCTCGACCGCCTGGAGCCAGGCAACGCGGCCTACAACATCCCCTCGGCCGTACGCCTGGGCGGCGAGTGGCCGCTCGATCTTCTGGAGCGCATCTTCGCCGAGGTCGTGCGGCGGCACGCGGTGCTCCGCACCACCTTCGCCCTGCGCGACGGGAACCCGGCGCAGATCGTCGCGCCGTATGACCAGCCCGCCATCCCGCTGATCGACCTGACGCACTTGCCGGCGGCAGAGCGCGAGGAGCGGGCGCGCTCGCTCGCCGCCGCCGAGGCCCGGCGGCCGTTCGATCTCGAGCGCAGACCACTGCTGCGCCTGGCCCTGGTGCGGCTGGAGGATCGCGATCACGTCCTCCTGATGACGATGCATCACATCGTCTCGGACGGCTGGTCGATGGGAGTGCTGCAACGCGAGCTGGGAATCCTCCACCGGGCGTTCTCGCAAGGGAGGCCCTCGCCGCTGCCGGAGCTGCCCGTGCAATATGCCGACTTCGCCGTCTGGCAGCGCGACTGGCTGCGCGGCGAGGTGCTGGAGGCGCAGCTCGCTTTCTGGCGGGGGCAGCTCGCCGGAGCGCCACAGGTGCTCGACCTCCCGCTGGACCGCCCGCGCCCGGCGGAGCAGACCTTCCGCGGCGCCACGTTGCCCCTGACCCTGCCGGCGGAGCTGTCCGCGGCGCTGCGCGGCCTCTGCCAGCGGCAGGGCGTGACGCCGTTCATGGCCCTGCTCGCCGCCTGGGGGCTCCTGCTCGGCCGGCATACCAGCCAGGCGGGGCAGGACGACGTGCTCCTCGGCACACCCATTGCCGGCCGCAACCGCCAGGAGACCGAGGGGCTGATCGGCTTTTTCGTCAACACCCTGGTGATGCGGGTCGACATGCGCCCCGAAGCGGCGGAGCCGCCCTCCTTCGCCGCGCTGCTCGGCCGGGTCCGGCGGGAGTCGCTGGATGCCTACACCCACCAGGACCTCCCCTTCGAGCACCTGGTCGAGGCGCTCGTCGCCGAGCGTGACCTCGCGGTCTCGCCGCTGTTCCAGGTCCTGTTCGTGTTCCAGAACGCGGCGGGGCCGGCTGCCGCGGGGAACGGGGAGGCGGGTCTCGCGATGGAGCCGCTGGAGGTGGAGAGCGGGCTGGCGAAGTTCGACCTGACACTGACGGTCGGCGACGGCGCGGACGGGACCTTCGCGGGAGCCCTCGAATACAACACCGACCTGTTCGACGCCGGCACGGCGGAACGGCTGTGGAGCCGGTTCCAGACGCTGCTGCAAGCGAGCGTGGATGCGCCGGACGCTCCGGTTGTGGATCTGCCGCTGCTCGCTCCGGCGGAGCGACGGCAGCTCATCGCCTGGAACGAAACCGGGCCGGCCGTGGCGCCGGATTCCGGTCTGCACGAGCTGTTCTTCGCGCAGGCCGAGAAGACTCCCGAGGCGGTCGCCCTGGTGCACGGGAGGCCCGAAGCGTCCGACGAGTCGTCGAGCCAGACCTACGCCGAGCTGGCGTCGCGCGCGGCGGACCTGGCGCGTACCCTCGTCTCCCTGGGAGTCCGTCCTGAGGCGCGGGTCGGAGTCTGCCTGGAGCGCTCGCCCGATCTGATCGCCTCCCTGCTCGGCGTGCTCGCGGCCGGCGGCGCCTATGTGCCGATCGATCCCGCCTATCCACTGGAGCGCCGCCGCCTGATGCTGGAGGACTCCGGAGCCACCGTGCTGCTGAGCCGCGGCAAGCTGGCGACGGGCCTGATGGAGGGAACGGGCGCCCGGTTGTTCGACCTGGATCGCGACAAGATCCCTGCGACCACTTCCGGAAACCTGCCGGCGAGAACCGGGGCCGCTCCCGGCCACCTCGCCTACGTGATCTATACCTCCGGCTCGACCGGCCGCCCCAAAGGGGTGGCCATCGAGCACCGCAGCGCCGTGGCGCTGGCGCACTGGGCGCGCGGAACGTTTTCGTCCGCGGAGCTGTCCGGCATGCTGGCGGCGACCTCGGTCTGCTTCGACCTGTCGGTCTTCGAGATCTTCGCGCCGCTCGCCTGGGGCGGCCGGCTGATCCTGGCCGAGAACGCCCTGGAGCTTGCCGCCCTGCCGGCGGCCGGCGAGGTGCGGGTGCTCAACACGGTGCCTTCGGCGGCCACCGAACTGCTGCGGCTCGGCCTGCCGGCGTCGGTGTGCACGGTCTGCCTGGCCGGCGAGCCGCTGCCGGGCGCGCTGGTCGAGCGTCTCTACGCCACCGGGACGGTCGAGCGGGTGCTCAACCTCTACGGACCGTCGGAGGACACGACCTACTCGACCGAGGCGCTGGTGCCCCGGGGCGATCGGGCGCCGGCGATCGGCCGGCCGCTGCCCGGGACGCGCGCCTGGGTGGTCGACCGCCGTGGCGGCCTGGTGCCGCCGGGCGTGGCCGGTGAGCTGTGGCTGGCCGGAGCCGGCCTGGCGCGCGGCTACCTCGGCCGGCCGGAGCTGACCGCGGAACGCTTCACACCCGATCCCTTCGGGGTATCTGGAGTCGGTGGCGAGAGGGTCTATCGCACCGGCGATTTGGTGCGGCACCGCGTGGACGACCCGAACGGCGAGCTGGACTTCCTGGACCGCATCGACCACCAGGTGAAGGTGCGCGGCTTCCGCATCGAGCTGGGCGAGATCGAGGCGGTCCTACGCGGCCATCCATCGGTGCGCGACTGCGTCGTCGTGGCGCGCCGGGACGTCCTGGTGGCCTACCTGGCCGGCCCGGCTTCAGACGGTGAAGGCGACGAGATCCGCGCCTGGCTCGCCGGTAAGCTCCCCGCGCACATGGTCCCGTCGCTGTTCGTCCTCATGGAGGAGCTGCCGCGTACGGTGAACGGCAAGGTCGACCGCCGCGCCCTGCCGGAGCCGGGAGCGGTGCGTGGTCCGGAACGGGTTTACCTGGCGCCTCGCGACGCCTTGGAGCTGCGTCTTGCCTCCCTCTGGGAGGAGCTGCTGGGAGTGGTGCCGGTCGGCGTGCGGGACGACTTCTTCGCGCTCGGCGGCCACTCGCTTCTGGCGGTGCAATTGGTCTCCCGTCTGCAAACCATGCTCGGGATCGATCTGCCGCTGGCGACTCTGCTGCGCAACCCGACCGTCGAGCGTCTGGCCACGATGTTGCGCGCCGGCGCCGGACCGGCGCGCGAGGCGCTTGTTCCTCTGACCGGCGAGATCGGCTCGGCGGATCATTCCAATCATTCCGAGACTCGGCCGCTCTTCCTCGTCCACGCGATCGGCGGCGAGGTCCTCTCCTACATCCACCTCGCCCGCGCTCTCGCGGCGGACCGGCCGGTGTACGGCATCCAGGTGCCGGACGGCGGCGGCGAAGCGGCGACCCTGGAGGAGATGGCGGCCGGCTATCTGCGCGCGGTGCGCGCGGTCCAGCCGGAGGGGCCGTACACCCTCGGCGGCTGGTCGTTGGGTGGTGTCGTTGCGCTCGAGATGGCGCGCCAGCTCGAACGCCATGGGGAGAGCGTCGACCTGGTCGTTCTCATCGACTCGCGCGCGCCCGGCGCCGAGGAGGGGCACCCTCTCCGGACCGGCGGCGAGCTGGTGGCCCAGTTCGCCTACGACCTCGGCCGCATCTTCGGGCTCGGTGGCTTCGCGCTCCCTCCGAACTTCGCGGATCTCACCGCCGCCGAGGCTCTCGACCGGCTGGCCGCCGAAGCCGCACGGTCCGGCGCGCTCCCGCCCGGGCTCGACGCCGGCGAGCTGGCGCGGCGCTTCGCAGTGTTCGCCGCCAACTTCCGGGCCTTCGAGAGCTACCGTGGAGGCCCCTGCGGCGTCCCCCTGATCCTGTTCCGGGCCGGCGGTTCGCAGGACTCTGAGATCCCGGCCGATCTGGGCTGGGAGCGGCTGCTGGGACGGCCGGTCGAAAGCCGCCTGATGCCGGGGGATCACTACACCCTGTTGCAGCCGCCACACGTGGAGGAGCTCGCCGTCCAGCTTCGCCAGGCGCTTCTGGAGATCGCTCAGGAGTGCCTCAGCGAAACCACGTAAATCTGTTACCGATCCGGCAGCGCCTGATACCGGTCGAGCACCCATTTGGGCGGATCGGGCTCGTCGCGCAGCCGTGAGGGGAGCCCGAGGCCGACGCGCCAGCGATGGAGCCAGGAGGGGCCGAAGCGGCCCACGAAGCGGTCTGGGGTGCGGTAGGCGGCGTCGCGCAAAGCCTCGTCCAGAGAGACGAAGGTATAGCCCCGCGCCGTCAGGCGGTCGAGGAGATCCCCGAGGATGCCGGCGTTGAGCTGGCTGTCGTGAATGAGCAGGATCTGCGGAATCTCGCGGCCGAAGGTCTCCTGGGAGAGGCGCTCGAAGAAAGCCATCGCCGCATCGAGATGATCGAGATACGCGGCACGGATGCGCGCCGCCCCCGCGGCATCGTCATGTGCCAGGGCCTCGATCAAAAGCCGGTTGAAGATGTAATCGGAGTTTTCGACCGTGAACGGAGCGACGGTGTAGCCGCGGCTCTGGAGGAAGCTCTCGAAAGCATCCTTGACCTCCGCCGTCGGGCCGGTGGCGGTGAACGGATGGCGGAAGTAGAGCTTCGGCGAGCCGCCGTGCCGCGCCAGAAGCTGTCGGGTGATCACTTCGCCGTGGATCACATCGTCTTCGTACTCCGGCAGCGGAGTGTCCCGCAGGCTCAGGTGGGAGAACGTGTGATTCCCGAGCGAGAGCCCGGCATCGAGCCAGCGGTCGAGCACCGCGATCCGCGCGTCGCGCTCGCCCGTCACCTGGAGCTTTCCTTCGTTGACGAAGCCGATCGCCGGGACCTTGCGCTGGACGAGCGTTCCCACCAGCGTCTCGTTGACCCGCCGCACCATCGCCAGATCGTCCGCGTTCGGAGCGAGCGGCAGGTCGTCGAAAGTGATCGCGATCGTTCGGGCGGGAGAGCCGGCAGCGGACTCCAGCGCGGTGAGGAGAATGAAAAGGGACGAGAGAATCGCACGAAACAGGGATCGCCGGATCATGGCTTCCATCCTGTCATCAAGCGACCGGAGCGGCCAGGCAGCGCGGCAGCAGGCGAGGATCTCCGAGGCGCTCCGCGGTTGCGGCAAAGGCGGGAGTGGGGCCGCGCCAACGGAGCTCGTCGACGTCGCGGAACAGCGGCGCGTCGGTGCGGAGCATTGCCAGATCCTTGAAGAGCAGCGCCAGGTCGCGGTTCTCCCCCAGGACGCCGGGGGGGAAGCTCTCGATGCCGCCGTGGCGGTTGAGGAGCTGCTCCGCCGTCCTGGGACCGATTCCGCGAATGCCTGGATAGCCGTCGGCGGAGTCGCCGACGAGGGCCAGGAAATCCGGAATCAGAACGGGCTCGACCCCGAACTTTCCGCGGACTCCTTCCGCCGTGAAGATCTTGTTCCCCCGGCGGTCGACCTGCACCACCCGGTCGCCGCGGACGCACTGCGCCAGATCCTTGTCGGGGGTCCAGATGCAGACCTTCTGCACGCTCTCGTCGTCCGCGGCGATGCGGGCCGCGGAGGCGAGCGCGTCGTCCGCCTCCAGCTCGGTCATCGGCCAGACCACGACGCCCATGGCGGCGAGCGCCTCCTCCAGCGGATGGAACTGCGCGAGAAGGGCGCGCTCGACGCCCTGCGCCGTCTTGTAGCCGGGCCAGAGCTGGTTCCGGAAGGACTCGATGACGTGGTCGGTCGCCACACCGAGGTGCGTCGCGCCCTTCTCGATCATCTCCAGCACCGTATGCAGCACGCCGGTCACCGCTCCGTAAGGTGCCTTCTTCTCCTGACCGGCGTGGCGCCGGCCGTAGTAGTGGCGGAACAGCTCGTACGTGCCGTCGAGGAGGTGGACCATCATGGAGAGCAGGACACTACCTCTCTTCCTCCTCCCGGCTCAAGTTCCCCCCCTGGGCAGCGTCACGGGTGGGAGGCCGGGGAGCACCTGAAAGGGTAGGAGGTCCGACCATGAAGAAAGAGAAGCTCAAGAAGATCGTGCTGTCGAAGGAGACGCTGCGCCGCCTGGAGGAGGGGCAGGTGCGCGATGTCAACGCGGCCGCCTACACCCAGTGGGTCAACTGCACCAATTCGTGTTTCAACTCCTGCCCTCCGACCTGCGACTGCTAGATCGACCCCGGAGCGGCCGGCTGTCGCCGGCCGCTCTCGTTCACACCTCCGTCGCCACGATCACATCGAACGCCAACCCGAGCGCCGTCAGCGCTTCGGTGTACCACCCCGCGCCTCGGATCCTCGTCCTAGGACTCTGCTAGCATGGAAGCCTCTGAGGGCATTGGGCTAAGGGAGCACGCGTGATCAAGACGATCGAAATCGAAGGCTTCAAGAGTCTGGAGAAGGTCCGCCTGGAGCTCGGCGGCCTCAACCTCTTCATCGGGGCGAACGCCAGCGGGAAGTCGAACTTTTTCGACGCGCTGCGGGTGCTTCAAGGGATCGGGTACGGGTTTACGGTCGATGAGATCTTTAACGGGAAGCCGAAGGGGGCCTCGAGTGAGGTTTGGGAAGGCATTCGAGGAGGTTCGACTCAAGCGGCCTATGTTCGCAGACATGTGGGGAGCAGCGCCCTCCCCCGTGCCGCAATGCGTTTCTCCCTCTGTATTCAAACCCCACCAGCGCATGCTTTTTCCTACGCGAACGAAATCGTGGCTACAAAAGGGATGATTCGGGAGGAGTCACTTCATGATCGAGGCCTTTTGCTTTTCGATGTTTCTCGTGAGGCGAAAGAGTCGATGCTTTCAGATCACTGGATGTATTTTGACCGAGGTGAGGATGTGGGCTCTTTCTTGCGTGCGCTCGTAAATATACAGAAAGTCGATCCTTTGCCAGAGGTTCTCCGTCAGTACTCTCAAGCAAGGTCTGCTCAGCGATTAGGAGAACGAGGCGAAAATTTTGCTGCGCTGGTGAAGTCTGTCTTGGCGGTGGATGGACTCCGGTCTGCCTACCTGTCCTGGCTTCGGCAACTTACACCCATTGAGCTTGACGACGTTACGATCCTTGAAGGCGCGCTGGGAGAGCCGCTTTTCGCTCTCAAGGAAGGTGATGAGACTTTTCCTGCCCCGATCCTCTCCGACGGAACCCTCCGGTTCGCGGCCATCACCGCCGCCTTCTTTCAACCCGACATGCCGGGTATCATCACAATCGAGGAGATCGAGAACGGCATCCATCCCAGCCGTCTCCGGCTTCTGCTCGAGCTGCTCAAATCCCAGACACGCGGTACCAGTCTCCAAGTCTTCGCGACGACCCATTCCCCGGTCGTCTTAGCTTGGCTGGACGAAGAGGACTACAAGACCACCTTCCTCTGCCGCCGCGATGCGGAGTCCGGCGCTTCCATCATTACGCCTTTGAGCGAGATCCCCCACTTGATCGAGCTCGTCCGCAAGCAGCCTATTGGCGAGCTTTTCACGGAGGGCTGGTTGGAGGGGGCGTTTTGAGCTTCAACGCTCTGGTCGTCCCCGAAGATCCCGCGAACAACGGCTACATCCTCAAACCTCTGATGGTCCGCCTCCTGGAGGCCTGCGGCAAGCCGAATGCGAGGGTCGACGTTCTGGCCAACCCGAGGACGCGCGGGTACGAGCATGCGAAGGCGCTTCTCCGCGAGAACCTTCTGGAGCGATACCGGCATAAGGATCTCATCCTGTTTCTCGTTGACGCCGATGGGAAGGACCGCCGCGGAGAATTCGAGGCGCTGGAACGTGAGGCCGAGGAGCGCGGAGCCCACCTCGTGTGCTGCGCGGCGCAGCAGGAGGTCGAGATCTGGCTTCTCGCAGGGCACCGGGAAAAACTCGGCGCCGGATGGCAGGCGATCCGCGCCGAGGTCTCGGTCAAGGAGCGCTTCTTCGCACCCTTCCTCCGAGAGAACGGCAATCAAAAGGCCGCAGGCGGCGGGCGAGAGGAGCTGATGAAAGAGACGCTCAGCAATTACGGGGCGCTCCTCCAGCTTTGCCCTGAGCTGGCCGAGTTGGAACACCGGATTCGCTGAGCGCGGAGCGCGACGCTCGGCTGAGCAGGAGCCACCGGCGCCGGGAGGGCACGGTTCTGCTCCGTACTCTCCCACGCTCAGCCGGAATCCACCTTCGGCAGGCCGTAGACTGGAGACACGGGCAGAAGGAAGGCCGTTTCTCTTCTGCCCGTTGGATTCAGTCTTCGAAGAACGCCATTCTGATTTGCCCAGGCTTCGGCCGCCTTGGAATGGGCTGCGGACGTCTTGCCCAGGCCCATTCTGTGTTGGCTTCCACTCTGCCGGCTTGCCAGTGGCCCGCGCTGCTCCAGAATCGAGCTGCTCAAACCGTCAGGAGCTTCTGGTGCTCCGTAATCGCCCTTGTCACGGCGGAATAGCGCTGGCCAAACCAGCAGAGGCTTCCGATGCTCGAGAGTGGCGCTGGCAAAGCCGGCCGCGGCTTCTGATCCTCCGGAATGCTCCTGGGCAAACCTTCCTGTCTTTCTGGTGATCCAGAATGGATCTGCTCAGAGCATCATGAGCTCCTCGTAGACAGCAATGGCTCCATCCAAGACGTCAGGCACTTCGGATGACGAAGAATGGCGCTGTTCAAGCTGTCGCCGGCCGGGGGGCTCACAACTCGCGAAGAATCGTCTTCACCTCCGGCTGCGAGAAGTAATTCGTGTGCAGCACGTTCCCCTGGCCGGTGCCGTCGGTGTTGTAGCTCTGGATCGTCTTGACCGACATGCTCGCCGCGGTCGGCTCGAAGGCGATCGCTCCGGGGAAGGGGACGACGAGATCGTTGGCTTCTCCGCCGAAGACCGTGTCGATCGCGAAATCGGCCGTCTTGAGCAGCGCGCTTTGTGCATGGTCGAAATTCGCGTGCACCAGAGAGGCGTGCTCGAGGCGCGGATCGTGTCCGGCGTTGAGGGATTTGATGAGATCCGAGCCCGGTTGCAGATCCTTGACGCTCGGCACCGCGAACGCGCCGTGGGCGAGGACTTTGAGGAGACCGATCAGAAGATCCAGGGAAACGCCGACGGCGCTGCTGCCGAAGAGGGACGAGAGCCCGATGAAGATGTTGAGGAGGCGGTTCCAGTTCGCCTCGACGGCGAGCGCCGAGCCCTGGTTGGCGCTCGCCACGAACACGGCCTTGCGGAACGTCTGCAGGTGCGAGAGCTTGCTCAGGGAATCGAGCTCCAGCACGGCCCTCGTGATGAGCCCGCCGCGGCTGTGGCAGATGATGTCGAGGTCGAGGCCCGGCGGCAGCTCGCTCAGCAGCATTTCGGCGTTCTCCTGCGGCCGGCGGGACACGGTCCAATGATCGTAGCCGATGAGCCCGCCGGGATACTTGGTGCGCAACGCCTGCATCAGGTCCGCATCGTTCTGGACGGCGGAGAACGCGCCGTTGATCGAGCTGAAGATCCCGTGGATGAAGAGGGCCATCCGCCCATGGCTTCCCATGGTTTTCAACTGGTCGATCGAGAGGATCTTGTCAGGTGTCGATTGGGGATCGACGCTTTTGATCCCTTCCTTCTTGATCCGTTTTTCGATCTTCTCGGCGATGAACTGGATGATCTTCGCTTCCGCGCCGCCGATCAGGCTGGTGATCGCCTTGAACTTGAAGAAGCTCACGATACCGTCGGACGATGCGGCTGCCGCGGCTGCCGCCGCGCTGGGGGCCGCGGCTTCCAGGGTGTGCGCGCCCGGCGGCGGTGGTGCCGCCGGTGCCGGGATGACGAAACGCATGGTGACCGGTCCGCTGCCGGGGCTGACCGCACGGAGCGCGTGCACCGGATGCGGCAGGACGGGCAGATACCACTGCACGACCTTGCCTTTTTGCACGCGGGCGAGCACATGGTCGCCCGCGTTGGCCTCGACGCTCAGCTCGACGTGCGGGGCGGTGGACGACGCGGTGGTAATGCGGGGCGCGGCTGTCGCCGCGGCCGACTCGAGCATGGCGGCCGGGCGGCTGACGCGGAGGCGCAACGGACGGAGGTGCGGCTTCAGAGCTTCGTTCTCCAGGGCCGCGCTCTCCTGAGCCGCATAGTCGTTGGCCGGCGCCGCCGACTCCAGGACCGCGGCCTGGAGATGAGGAGTCCCCGAAGGCAGCGGCTCCGCGTCGACGATGAGTCCGGGAGCGCGAACGGTGACGCCTTCAGCGACCTGGGTCCTGGCGGTACGGCCATCGGTTCGAGGCATGGAGGATCTCCTTCGTGAGTGTAGTGATTCTAACTCCACTCAGACGGACGGAGATGCCGTTTTCCTGCCTTGAGCTGGAAAAAGGGGCGGAGCCCTGCGGGCTCCGCCTCCGGAATTCGGACCCGCCTATTGCAGCGGCAGGGCCTGGATCTGGTAGAGCACGCCGCCCTGGAGGGTTTTCTTCTCGGGGTCTTCCTGCACGACCTCGAAGTTGTAGTTGGCCGGCTTGGTGGTGTCGCCTTCGAGGCCGGAGGTGTCCTCGAAGGTGAGGCCGATGTTGAACTGCTCGAAGGGAGCGGTGGAAATCCGGATGTAGGCGTTGTCCGGATCGGCGATCTGGATGGTCTGGTTGTCGACGATCTTCACCCCGAATCCTGGCGCGCCGCTCGCCTGCCAGCGTTTGCCGAGGTCGGCGCCGAGATCGACGGTCACAGTTCCACGCGTTAGGAACGGCGCGTTCTCGGTCCCCTTGACTTCGCGGAAGCGGATGTTCAGCACGCGGTCCACCCGCTCGATGTTGCGCAGGTTGACCCGCACCGGCAGGCGGTGGATGTGCACGAGGTCGACGACGTTGACGTTTTTCCAGGCGATGTTGTTGTTGTAGCGGGTGTTGTAGTTGACGTCGGTCGTCTCGGCGTTGGTCATCGGATCTTGTGCCGTCACCAGCCGCGAGAGCAGGCAGTAGTGGCCGGTTCCCGGCGGATCCCAGGGGATCACGACCTCGGTGCTCGCCAGGGGCGCCAGGCTGGCGACGTTGTCGGTGCCGATGAGGGTCCAGTCGGTCTGCCAGAGGAGGCCGGCCGAGGCGTTGGCGTAATAGAGGTAGACGGGGACGTTGATGGCGGTCACGCTGGCGCTACGGTTCCGCACCATGACGTGGACGTAGTTGGTCTGGCCGAACTCCGGATTCTGGTGCGGTCCGGCGGTCAGGTCGTTGCGCACCCAGATGTCCTCGCTCTCCCACATGTTGTTGGCGGCGGTGGCGGGGTCGGGCTCGAGGCCGGTGTCCCAGGGCTTGTCCTTGGTCCACACGTCGGTGCGCGGCTCCTGCACCTGCGCCGTCCAGATCTCCTCGCGGGCGAGGCTGCGGCGGTCGGTCCAGGAGGGGAAGAGGATGCGCGCGTAGGAGGAGAGGCCATTGTAGTCGCCGTACTGGTTGCCCGAGTCGGCGCCGGCGATCGTCTCGTCGGTCATCGCGGTGGTCACCTTCACCGCCGGACCCCAGGTGGCGCCGTCGTCGAAGGAGGTCTGGTACCAGACGTCGGTCTTCTTGCGGCCGGCGTTGGCCACGGTGTCGTAATAGATGATGCCGATCGCGCCGTTGGTCTCGTCGACCGCCAGCCACTGGTTGAACTGATCGTTGAGCGACGCCTGGTGATTGATCTTGACCGGCGCCGACCAGGTGGTCCCGCCGTTGCTGGAGCGCGAGAACCAGATGCGGGTCTTGCAGGTCGAAGCGACGTTCGTCCCCGGCTCGTTGGCGGCGATGGTGCAGCCGGCGTCGCCCGAGAGGTCGGTCCACGAGGCGTAGACCATGTTCTTCGACGCCGTCCGGTAGGCGCCGCCGGAGATGTAGATGAGGGCCCGGCGGCTGGCGAAGGCCGGCACGCCGATGTCATAGGAATCGAGGGTCGTGCCGATGATCACCGGCACCGAATAGGAGGTGCCGCCGTTGGTCGACTTGGTGACCAGCAGGCGGCGGTTGCCGGTGGCCGGCCAGAAGCCGAAGACGTCGCCGTTGGCGTTGGTCTTGACGTCGCCGCCGATCGCCGTGCCGGTGGTCTCGGCGCCGCTCACCTGGATCGGCGCTCCCCAGGCGCCGGCCGGGCCGGTGCGCCGGTTCATGAAGGCCGGGGCGCCGTTGTGCCAGATGGCGTAGAGATAGTTGGCGTACGGCGAGGTGGCGCTGTGGTCGGTCCAGATCATCTGCTTGTCGGTCGAGGTCTGGGCGCCGGAGAAGGTGTTGTCGAAGGTCCAGGTGGCGCCGTCGGTGCTGGAGCGGTAGGCGCGCATGTGGAGCACGGTGCCGGTCGAGTTGATGCCGATGGTGGTCGACCACGCCGTGCCGTCGGAGGTCCAGTCGACCGTCGGATCGGAGTGGAAGGAGTCGCCGGGCTGCAGGGACAGGGTGGTCTGTCCCCAGGTGGCGCCGCCGTCGGTGGAGTAGAACTGGGCCTGCACGCCGCTGGCGCTGATGTTGTTCGAGGCGCTGATGATCTTCAGGGCGTTCCAGAAGTTGATCCGGATGTCGGACTCGCTGCGCGGCGACGACTGGGCGCCGGAGATGCGCAGGTTGCCGCCGACGATGGTCTTGTTGAGCGGCGGCGCCACGTCCGGCTCCGGCACGCCCTCGATCAGATCCTGGTGGGCGAGCAGCCAGTCGTGGACCTCGTGTAGCACCCGCGGATAGCCGCCGGTCGGGTCGGCGGCGGAGTAGACGAGCTCCGGGTGCGCCTTGCGCCACAACACCCGCAGCCACGGCGGGATGCCGATCTTGTCGTTCATCTCTCCCTTGCGCAGAATCTCGAAGTCCTGGTTGTCCTGGATCAGGCGCTCCAACGGGCTGCCAGGGATGATCTTGTCGTGACTGAGCTGCTGTGAGACGGTGGGCCAGGAGAGTGGGGCCGCCTGCACACCGGCGGGGTAGAGCACCCAGGCCAGAAGCAGGAGCGCGAGAGGGAAGATCAACTTCTTCTTCATGAAGACCTCCAATTGAAGAGCCGGCGCGCGGGCAAGGCATCCGCCTGATGCGGCTGTCGCCGCACGATCGGCAGCATGGACATGCGTCCTTCTACTATCTCTCGTGCGCAAGGAAGGGAAAACGGGACAAACGATTCGGTAAAATCTCCGCCGCGTTTTCCGTGGTATCTTTGATCCCACACAATTATCTTGGCGTTATTCAGTAATCTCTTCGATCGGAAGCGCCGCTGTGGCGGAGGGCTTCGAGGTGAGCCTGTTGAGGATCGACCAGTTTCGTTGGACGGCAGGCCGCGGATGGGAGCCCGGGCGGCCCGGAAAGGCAGAGGGCGACGCCGATCTCCTGCTGCTCTTCGGCGCCACGGACCTGTTGCGTGGATCGGGCCCTTATCAGGAGGCCTGCGCGGCGTTTCCCGGCGCGTTTCGTTTCGGTTGCTCGACAGCGGGGGACATCTTCGGCACCCAGGTTTCCGACGACTCGCTGGTGGTCACCGCGGTGCGCTTCGCTGCGACGCGGATCGCCGGCGTCAGCACCTCAGGCCTGGAGGACAGCTTCCGGGCGGGGCAGTGCCTCGCTCGATCGCTCGACCCGGAGGGGCTGGTCCACGTCTTCGTCCTCACCGACGGAGTCCACGTCAACGGCAGTACCTTGGTGAAAGGATTGGCGGGCGGGCTACCGCACGGCGTCACGGTGACCGGAGGGTTGTCGGGCGACGGACCGCGCTTCCGCGAGACCCTGGTCGTCTGTGGTGGCGAGCCCGCGGCGGGCACAGCGGCCGCGCTCGGCTTTTATGGCTCCGGGCTGCGGGTCGGCTACTCTTCTCTCGGGGGCTGGGACGCGTTCGGTCCAGAGCGGCTGATCACCCGTTCGCAGGGCAATGTGCTCTACGAGCTCGACGGCCGGTCTGCCTTGGAGCTGTACAAGACCTATCTCGGGCCGCATGCCGCGGATCTGCCGGCGAGCGGGCTGCTCTTTCCGTTGAGCCTGCGGACGGAGGCGGGGGAGACGTTGGTGCGTACGATCCTGGGGGTCGGCGAGGAGGAGAGCAGCATGACGTTCGCGGGCGACATGCCGGTGGGCACCTACGCCCGTTTCATGCGGGCCAACTTCGACCGCCTGATCGACGGTGCGGCGGGCGCCGCGCGGACGAGCTGCGGCGAGGTCTCCCCGGAGCTGGCCCTCCTGGTCAGTTGCGTCGGCCGCAAGCTGGTCCTCGGCCAGCGGGTGGAAGAAGAGGTCGAAGGGGTCCGCGAGGTGCTGGGCAGCGGTGCGGTGCTGGCCGGCTTTTATTCATACGGCGAGATTTCGCCGTTCACGCCGAGCGCGCGGTGCGAGCTGCATAATCAGACGATGACCATCACGACCCTGGCGGAGCGGTGCGGATGAGCGGCCGGCACAATCTTCTCGCGCGGCAGATCCGGCGGCATTTCGGCAGCCAGGAGAAGATCCCCGCGGAGCTGGAGCCGTTCCTCGATGCGGTCGACGCCGCCTACCGGCAGTCCGACGACGACCGGGCGATGCTGGAGCGCTCGATGGATCTGAGCTCGCAGGAGCTGATGCAGACCAACACCGCGCTCCGCCATTCGCTCTCCCTCGTCCAGGCCACTCTCGAATCGACCGGCGACGGCCTGCTCGTGGTCGACGAGCGAGGCATGATCGTCGCCTACAACCATCGCTTCGTGGAGATGTGGCGGCTGCCCGAAGAGCTGATGGAGAGCCGGGACGACGCGCGGACGATCGCCGCCGTCCTCGATCAGCTCCTCTATCCCGACGGCTTCGTCCTCCGGGTGCAGGAGCTCTACGCGCAGCCGGACGCCGAGAGCCAGGACGTCCTCGAATTCAAGGACGGCCGGGTGTTCGAACGGTATTCGCAGCCGCAGCGCATCGGCGGCCGGAGCGTCGGCCGGGTGTGGAGCTTCCGCGACGTCACCGAGCGCCGGCGGGCCGAGGAGGAGCGCTCGCGGTTGCAGGTGATGGGCGCGCTCGGCCACCTGGTGGGCGGCCTGGCGCACGAAGTGCGCAATCCGCTCTTCGCCATCTCCGCGACGCTCGAAGCGCTGGTCGCGAACGTCGGCGACGAGACGGTCCGCCGCGCGCTCGACAACCTGCGCGAGCCGACGACGCGGCTCTCCGAGCTGATGTCCGAGCTGCTGGAATACGGCAAGCCGCTCGGCCGTACGCTCACCCCCGGCTCTCTCCACAACCTTCTCAACCAGTCTGTCGCCGACTGCGGCGCTCTCGCCGAGACGCGCGGTGTGCGTCTCACCACCCGCCTCGCGGACGGCGAAGCGCACGTCGGCATGATCCGCCGCCGCCTCGGCGTGGCCTTCACCAACCTCATCCAGAACGCCATCCAGCACACCCCCCGCGGCGGCGAGGTGATGGTCGAGACGGCGCGGATTGAAGAAGAGGGGGGAGCCTGGGTGCGCAGCCTGTTCAAAGACTCGGGAGCGGGCTTCAAGGACGGGGACCTGCCACAGATCTTCAACCCCTTCTTCACCCGCCGCCGCGGCGGCACCGGCCTCGGCCTCTCGATCGTGCAGCGCGTCGTGGAAGAACACCGTGGCCGCATCCGGGCGGGCAACCGGCCGGAGGGTGGGGCGTTGCTGACGCTGGATCTGCCGCCGACGGGAACCGTCTGAAATCAGGCGCTGAAAATCAGCCGCTCGCCAGCAGCGCCGTCACCTGGGCGGCGATGTCGGCGAGGGGGAGCGGCTTGTGGAGGAAGGCGTGGACGCCGCGGCGGCGGGCTTCCTGCTCGACCTCGGGGGAGCCGTAGGCGGTGAGCACGATGATCCTGGCGGCCGGGCAGCGTTCGCGGGTGAGGGTGACGACTTCGAGACCCTCGGTGCCGTGGCTGCCCCCCAGGCGGAGGTCGGCGAGGAGGACGTCGTAGACCTGGCTCGCCAGAAACGCTTCGGCCTGCGCCGGGTCGGCGACTGCGTCGACGGCGTAGCCTTCGGCGACGAAGTAGCGTTCAAGGGCGGCGAGGATCGCCGCTTCGTCTTCCAGGATCAGCAGCCGCCGTTTCATGGTCCCAAACTATACTCTTTTGAGCCCGACGGGGCATTGCCGAGGAGACGGGATGGGAAAAGGCCGCCTGGAAGCCTTCAGCGATGGCGTCATCGCCATCATCATCACGATCATGGTGCTGGAGCTCAAAGTTCCGCACGGAACCGATCTGGCCGCGTTGAGGCCTGTGATCCCGGTCTTTCTCACCTATATCCTCAGCTTCGTCTACGTCGGCATCTACTGGAACAACCACCACCATATGTTGCATGTATCGCACAAGGTCAATGGGCGCATCCTGTGGTCGAACCTCCTCCTGCTGTTCTGGCTGTCGATCGTCCCCTTCGGCACCAGTTGGATGGGGGAGAACCACTTCGCTCCGGTGCCCGTGGCGCTCTACGGCGTGATCTTGCTGATGTGCGGCTTCGCCTATTCGATCCTCGCCCGCAGCCTCGTCAGCTACCATGGCAAGGACTCTCCACTGGCAATCGCCATCGGCAAGGACTCCAAGGGCTGGCTGTCCGTGGTCCTCTACGTGGTGGCGATCCCGCTGGCGTTCGTGAATGAACGGATTTCGCTGGCAATCTACGTCCTGGTCGCAATGATATGGTTCGTTCCTGACCGCCGGATTGAAAGGAAACTTCCGGAATTGAATGGCGAGCAGGAGATGATCGACAGATGAGCGGGAGGAACGACGAAGCGGGCAGGCAGCGGGTCGTGATCACCGAGGTGACGCCGCAGATCGACGGCGGACGGTTTCCGATCCGGCGCGTGGTGGGGGAGGCGGTGGTGGTCGAGGCGGACGCGTTCGCGGACGGCCGCGACTCGCTCATCTGCCGGCTGCTGGTGCGGCCGGCACATGCCAGGGGGTGGAGCGAAGCGCCGATGACGGCGCTGCCGGGCGACCGCTGGCGGGCCTCGTTCACGGCAGGCGAGGTGGGCCGCTGGCAGTACACGGTCGCCGCCTGGGTGGACCATTTCAAGACCTGGAGGCGCGATCTGCGCCTGCGGGTGGACGCCGGGCAGGAGGTGACCGCCGACCTGCTCCGCGGTGCGGCCCTGGTCCGCGCCGCCGCCCGCCGCGCCGAGGGGGAGCAGCGGCCGGGCGAGAAGAAGACCGAGGCGCGCATCCTCGCCGCCCTCGCCGACGACCTCGAAACAGGCACCGATTCCGCGGCCCGCCTCCGCCTCGCCCTCGACGACGAGCTCGCCCTGCTGATGGACCGCTATACCGACCGGCGGTTCGCGACGATGTACCGCGAGCTCGGCGTGGTGGTGGAGCGCGAGCGGGCCCGCTTCGGCTCGTGGTACGAGGTGGAGCGAGGGGATGATGCCGCGGCGCGGCTCGCCGAGGCCGCCGCGATGGGCTTCGACGTCCTGTCCCTGCCGCCGATGCCGCCAATGCCGCCGATACCGCCGATACCCACCCAGGGCGAGCCGGTGCCGACCGTGCTTCCGGAGATGCAGCCGGGGGTGGAGACCGCCGTCACCCTGGAGCGGCCGGCCGGCGATTTCGACGGCGACGAATGGCGCTCGGCGTGGAGGGCGCAGAAGGAGACCGTCGACCGCTGGATCGCGCAGGGGGTACGGATTTTCACGGTCGAAGATCCAGACGCCTGGCCGTTCGCTTTCTGGGAGTGGCTGATCGGCTCCGTGAAGAGCGACCATCCGGACGTGTTGTTCCTCGCCGTCGCGGCGGCCCGTCCGAAAGTGATGGGCCGGCTCGCCCGGCTGGGCTTCACCTGGATCCGCCGGGAGCGGGGCGAGGCGGCTCCAGAGCCGGATCTCTGGAGGGCTCTCGGATGGGTGGCCCCGGACGGGGAGGACTTCAGCCAGCGCCTGGTGCAGGCGGCGACGCAGGCGGCGAGCTTCGGGGTTTCGCAAATTCCAGACAGCGCGCGCGACCTGCGCGACTTGATCACCAAGCTCAATGCGGTCCGCCGGGAGAACCCGGCCCTCCAGTCCGATCAGGGGCTGCGCTTCCTGGCCACCGACAACGAGAGGGTCCTCTGCTTCAGCCGCATGGACGCCAAGGGCGCCAACGTGCTGCTCGTCGCGATCAATCTCGACCCTGTGGAGGCGCAGTCGGCCTGGCTGGAGCTGCCGGGCGAGGAGCTCGGCCTGCCTCGGGATCAGCCCTATCCGGTCTACGACCTGCTCAGTGGCGCCCGCTATCTCTGGCACGGAACACGCAGCTTCGTACAGCTCGACCCGCGGCCGATCCCGGCGCTCATCTTCCGGCTGCGGGGGAGGCGGGGGAACGACCGCCGTTGACCGGGAGTTGGGGGGGGCGAGCATGAACGGAGACGAGCGGGGGGACCGCCGGCGCGATCCTCTCTGGTACAAGGACGCGATCATCTATGAGGTCCACGTCCGCGCCTTCGCGGACTCGAACGGCGACGGGCGGGGCGATTTCGAGGGGCTCACCGGCAAGCTCGACTATCTGCGCGACTTGGGCGTCACCGCCATCTGGCTGCTGCCGTTCTACCCCTCTCCCTGGCGCGACGACGGATACGACATCGCCGACTACACCAGCGTCCATCCCGCGTACGGCACGCTCGCCGACTTCCGGGTCTTTCTTGACGAGGCGCACCGCCGCGGCTTGCAGGTGATCACCGAGCTGGTGATCAACCACACCTCCGACCAGCACCCCTGGTTCCAACGTGCCCGGCGGGCGCCCGCCGGCTCGCCGGAGCGCGACGTCTACGTCTGGAGCGACACGGACACCAGGTACGCCGGCACGCGCATCATCTTCACCGACACCGAGACCTCGAACTGGACGCGCGATCCGGTGGCCGGCGCCTACTTCTGGCACCGCTTCTTCTCCCACCAGCCGGACTTGAACTTCGACAACCCCTGGGTGCACGACGAGGTGCTCAAGGCGTTCGACTTCTGGATGGAGATGGGGGTCGACGGCATGCGCCTAGACGCCGTCCCCTACCTCTATGAGCGGGAGGGGACCAACAACGAGAACCTGCCGGAGACGCACGCCTTCCTGAAAAAGCTGCGCGCTCACGTCGACTCGAAGTTCGCCGGGCGGATGCTGCTCGCCGAGGCGAACCAGTGGCCCGAGGATTCGATCGCCTACTTCGGCGATCCAGCGGTGGGCGGCGACGAGTGCCAGATGGCCTTCCACTTCCCGGTCATGCCCCGCCTGTTCATGGCGGTGCGCCGCGAAGACCGTTTCCCCATCGTCGACATCCTGCAACAGACGCCGCCGATCCCGGAGACCGCGCAGTGGGCGACCTTCCTGCGCAACCACGACGAGCTGACCCTGGAGATGGTGACCGACGAGGAGCGGGACTACATGTACCGCGTCTATGCCGCGGACAAGGAGCAACGGATCAACGTTGGCATCCGCCGCCGCCTGGCGCCGCTGCTCGGCAACGACCGCCGGCGCATCGAGCTGATGAACGCGCTCCTCTTCTCCCTCCCCGGCACGCCGGTCCTCTACTACGGCGACGAGATCGGGATGGGGGACAACGTCTATCTCGGAGACCGGAACGGCGTGCGCACGCCGATGCAGTGGAGCCCGGACAAGAACGCCGGCTTCTCGCGCGCCAATCCGCAGAAGCTCTACCTGCCGGTGATCGTCGACCCCGGCTACCACTACGAGACGGTGAACGTGGAGGCGCAGGACGCCAATCCGCACTCCCTCCTCTGGTGGATGCGGCGCCTCATCGCCCTGCGCAAGCGGCACCGCGCGTTCAGCCGCGGCACCCTGGAGCTGCTGGCGCCGGACAATCACCGGGTGCTCGCCTTCCTGCGCCGGTATGGAAACGAGACCCTTTTGGTGGTCGCCAACCTGTCACGTTTCGTCCAGCACGTCGCGCTCGACCTGTCGGCCCAGGCGGGGATGACGCCGGTCGAGCTGTTCGGCCGTTCGGCGTTTCCGCCGGTCGCCGAGGCGCCGTATCAGCTCACGCTCAGCCAGCACTCCTTCTACTGGTTCGCGCTCGAAGCCCGGCCGGCGCGCCGGGTCCGGCAGACGGCGCCGCAGCAGGACCAACCGGACGCGGCCGCCGGATCTGAGATTCCCGTGGTGACGGCACGCGGGCCGCAGGATCCAGATCGGACGAGTCTCTTTACCGGAAGCGGGCGCGAGGAGCTGGAAAACGCTCTGCTGGCTGTCCTGCCGGCCCACTCCCAGCTCATCGATGGAGCGCGTGAGCTCCGCCGGGTCGTGATCCGCGAGGTCATCCCCTGGCCGGAAGGCGCGCAGCTCCTCGTTCTCGGTGTCGATCTGGTGGATGCGGAGTCTGAGGTCTACGCCCTGCCCGTGGCCTTCGCACCAGATGTGAGGCAGCTCGACCCCGGAGCCGGACCGGCGCTGGTCCGGGTGGAATCCGGCACGCCGGAGGGGAGCGGTGTTCTCGGCGCGCTCTACGTTCCGGCCGGCGACGCCGGCTTCACCGAGGCGGTCGTCGCGGCGGTCGAGCGCGGCGAGACAGGCCGGATCGCGGCGTTCGCAGCGCCGGACTTCGCGGCGCTGCGCGGTGCGGGCGCTCTGTTCCTCAAGCTCTTCCACCGCTTGGAGCCGGGGATCAATCCGGAGCTCGAGGTCGGCCGGTTCCTCTCCGAGCGGACCACCTTCCGGCATGTGCCGCGGCTGGCGGGCTGGTTGGAGATCCGGCCGCGGACACCGGGCGAGGCGTCCACCCTCGGTATCCTTCAGGAGAGGGTCGCCAGTGAAGGGGACTCCTGGCGCTGGACGCTCGACGCGCTCGGCCGTTACTTCGAGCGTGCGCAGACCGGCTGGGGGCGTGGCGAGCGCGGCGTTGCACCGGTGCCGGCCGAGCCGCTGCTGGAGCTCGCGGCGCGCGAGCCGACGGCGGACGACTTCGAGCGCCTGGGCACCTACCTGCCCAGCATCCAGCTCCTCGGCGAACGCACCGCGGAGATGCACATCGCCCTCGCCTCCAGCCGCGACGACCGCGATGACCGCGACTTTGCGCCGGAGCCGTTCTCGGAGCTGTATCAGAGATCGCTCTACGACGCGCTCCGCACCCTGGCGCGGAGCAGCTTCCGCCAATTGCGGCAAGGGCTGGATGATCTGCCGGACGCCGAGCGGGCTCTCGCGGAACGGGTGCTGGCCGCCGAGGAACGGATGATCGAGCGGTTCCGCGGCCTGGTGGGAGAGAAGCTTCCGGCGGAGCGGATTCGCTGCCATGGGGACTATCATCTGGGACGGGTCCTCTTCACCGGCCGGGACTTCGTCGTCCTCGGCTTCGAGGGCGAGCCCCGGCGGCCGTTGTCCGAACGCCGGCTGAAGCGGTCGCCCCTGCGCGACGTGGCCGTGATGGTGCGCTCGTTCCACTACGCGGCGGCGGCGCGGCTGTTCGAGGAGGCGGCGTCCGGAGTGATGAGCCGGGGGGCTCTGGCGGAGCTGGCGGGTTGGGCGGGCTATTGGGAGCGGTGGGTGTCGGCGTCCTTTGTGCGGTCCTACCTGGAGAGGGCGCGGAGCGCTCCGTTCCTGCCGGCTTCCCGGGAAGCGGTGGCGCTGCTGCTCGACGTCTACCGGCTGGAGAAGGCGCTCAACGAGCTGTCCCATGAGCTGAGCCGCCGGCCCGCATGGGCAGGCATCCCGTTGCAGGGCATCCTCGGTATTCTGGGCGAGTGAGATTGGAGGAATCAGTTGTCTGAGACCTTGTCGGAGAGCACGGATCTAAAAACCCTGGCCGATTTGTATGGCGTCCAGACCTCATATCAAGACTCCCAGAGGCAGACCGTAGAGGCCGGAGCCGAGGCGCTGATGGGTGTGCTGAAGTCCCTGGAGGCGCCGGTCGACTCGCTGGCGGACGTGGCGGAAGCGTTGAGCGCCCGCCGCGAGGAGCTGGCCGAGCGCGTCCTGGAGCCGGTGGTGGTCGCCTGGGACGGCAGGGCGAGCGAGATCGACCTCCGGCTCGCCGGCCCTCTCGCGACGGGGCGCGGCTCTCTCGCCTGCCATCTCGACCTCGAAGGCGGTGAGCGGCGCGGCTGGGTCCTCGACCTCGACAGCTTGCCGCACGCCGCGGAAGGGGTGCGCCGGCTCGTCCTGCCCGAGCCGCTCCCGGCCGGCTACCACAAACTGCGCGTCGAGACCGGCGGCAAGTCGTGGGAATCGCTGGTCATCGCGGCGCCGTCGCGCGCCTACACCGACCAGCGGCGGCAGTGGGGCGTCTTCCTGCCGCTCTACGCCTTGCAGACCGAGCGGAGCTGGGGAGCCGGCGACTTCTCCGACCTGGAGACCCTGGCGGAGTGGACCGCCGGCCTGGGCGGCGGTCTGGTCGCGACGCTGCCGCTCCTCGCCGCTTTCCTCGACGAGCCGTGCGAGCCGAGCCCGTACGCGCCGGCGAGCCGCCTGTTCTGGAACGAGCTGTACATCGATCCCCGCCGGCTGCCCGAGATGGACGGCTCGGCGGCGGCCCGCCGGCTCCTCGAAGCGCCCGAATTCCAGCGCGAGATCGACCTCGTCCGTGGGGCGCCCGAGGTCGACTACCGGCGCCTGATGGCGCTCAAGCGGCGGGTGCTGGAAGAGCTTGCCCACCGTTTCTTCGCCCATCCGTCCGAACGCATGGACGACTACGAGGACTTCCTCAAGAAGAAGCCCGATCTGGAGGTCTACGCCTCGTTCCGCGCCGTCGGCGACCGCCGCGGCGAGACCTGGCAGCAGTGGCCCGAACGGCTGCGCGAGGGGACGCTCGCCGCCGCCGACTCCGACGAGGAGGACCGGCGCTACTACCTGTGGACGCAGTGGGCCGCCCAGCAGCAGATGGCCGGCCTGGCCCGCGAGGCCCGCCGGCGGGGGCCGGGGCTCTACCTGGATCTGCCGCTCGGCGTGCACGGCAGCGCCTTCGACGTCTGGCGCCATCCCCACCTCTTCGCCCAGGGAGCTTCGGCCGGCGCGCCGCCGGACAGCTTCTTCACCAAGGGGCAGAACTGGGGCTTCCCGCCGCTCCAGCCCGACCGCCTGCGTGAACGCGGCTACGACCACCTCATCGCCTGCCTGAGCCACCACCTGGAGCACGCCGGCGTGCTGCGCATCGATCACGTGATGCAGCTCCACCGGCTGTTCTGGGTTCCGCAGGGGATGGAGGCGAAGGACGGCGTCTACGTCAAATATCCCGCCGAGGAGCTGTACGCCATCCTCTCCCTGGAGTCGCACCGCCACCAGGCGATGATCGTGGGCGAGAACCTGGGCACCGTGCCGCCCGAGGTCTACGAGTCGATGGACCGCCATGAGGTCCTCGGCATGTATGTGGTGCAGTACGAATTGCAGCCGGGCCAGGGGCTGCGCCAGCCGCCCGCCCGCTCGGTCGCGAGCCTCAACACGCACGACATGCCGACCTTCCTCTCCTACTGGGAGGGGCGCGACGTCGGCGTGCTGCGCGAGCTTGGCTTCTTCGACGAGGACCAGGCGCGGAGCGAGCTGGAGCGCCGCGACGCCCTCCGCCGCGGCCTGGCGAGCGAGCTGCCCTGGGACCCGGCGCGGAGCGGCGGCGCCACCTACGATGCCGTGCTGCGCCGGCTCCTCGAATACCTGGCGGCGAGCCCGGCCCACATGGTGCTCGTCAACCTCGAAGACCTCTGGCGCGAGCCGGAGCCGCAGAACGTGCCGGGCACCAGCTTCGAACGGCCCAACTGGCGGCGCAAGGCGCGCCCGAGCTTCGAGGAATTCTCCACCATGCCCGCGGTGCTGGACGCCCTGCGCCGCGTTGACGAGCTGCTGCGGCGGAGATGACGGCATGGCGAGCGTGACCGGCCCGATCAGCGAGCAGGACCTCTACCTCTTCAACGAAGGGACGCAGTTCCGCCTCTACGACCACCTGGGCGCGCACCTCGGCGTCCAGGGTGGGCAGGCGGGCACCCGGTTCGCCGTCTGGGCGCCCAATGCCCAGCGGGTGTCGGTGATCGGCGATTGGAACAGTTGGGCCCACGGTGCCGATCCTCTGACGCTGCGCGGCACGACGGGCGTCTGGGAAGGCTTCCTGCCCGGCGTCGGCGCCGGAGCGCGCTACAAGTACCACATTGAATCGAAATTCCGCTTCTACCGCGTCGACAAGGCGGACCCGGTCGGCTTCTACGCCGAGACGCCGCCGCGGCAGGCGTCCGTGGTCTGCGATCTCGCCTACACCTGGGGCGACGAGGAGTGGATGGCGGCACGCGGTGGGCGGCAGGCGCTCACCGCGCCGATGTCCATCTACGAGGTCCACCTGGGCTCCTGGCGGCGGGTGCCTGAAGAGGGGAATCGCTCCCTCACCTACCGCGAGATCGCGCCGCTCCTCGCCGAGCACGTCAAGAAAATGGGCTTCACCCACGTCGAGCTGATGCCGATCATGGAGCACCCGTTCTACGGCTCCTGGGGCTACCAGTCGACCGGCTACTTCGCGCCCACCAGCCGCCACGGCACGCCGCAGGACTTCATGGCCCTAGTCGACCATCTCCACCAGCAGGGGATCGGCGTCATCCTCGACTGGGTGCCGTCGCACTTTCCGGTCGACGCGCACGGCCTCGGCTTCTTCGACGGCACGCACCTCTTCGAGCATGCCGATCCGCGGCAGGGGTTCCATCCCGACTGGGGGAGCTACATCTTCAACTACGGCCGCTCCGAGGTGGTCAGCTTCCTCACCAGCAGCGCCCTCTTCTGGCTCGACAAGTACCACGCCGACGGCCTGCGGGTGGACGCCGTCGCCTCCATGCTCTACCTCGACTACTCCCGCAAGGCCGGCGAATGGATCGCCAACAAATTCGGCGGCCGCGAGAACCTGGAGGCGATCCAATTCCTGCGGACCTTGAACGAGCAGGTCTACGGCGCCTTCCCCGACGTGCAGTGCATCGCCGAGGAGTCGACCGCCTGGCCGATGGTGTCGCGGCCGACCTACGTCGGAGGCCTGGGCTTCGGCCTGAAGTGGGACATGGGGTGGATGCACGACGCGCTCAAGTACATGGAGCAGGACCCCATCCACCGCAAGTTCCATCACAACAAGATGACCTTCCGGATGATGTACGCCTTCAGCGAGAGCTTCGTGCTGCCGCTGTCGCACGACGAGGTGGTCCATGGCAAGGGCTCGCTGGCGAACAAGATGCCGGGCGATGTCCAGCAGAAGCTCGCCAATCTGCGCCTGCTCTACGGCTCCATGCTCACCCAGCCGGGCAAGAAGCTCCTCTTCATGGGCGCCGAGCTGGCGCAGTGGCGGGAGTGGAACCACGACGGCAGCCTCGACTGGGATCTGCTCGACGATCCACGCCACGCCGGCGTCTGCCGCTGGCTGGAGGACCTGAACCGCGCCTACAGCGCCGAGCCGGCTCTGCACGAGCTCGACTGCGCGCCCGAAGGGTTCGAGTGGATCGACGCCAACGACGCCGACCACAGCGTCTTCTCCTACCTGCGCAAGGGGACGGCGAAAGCCGAGACCGTCCTCGCCGTCTTCAACTTCACCCCAGTCCAGCGGGAAGGCTACCGTCTCGGCGTCCCGGCCGGCGGCACCTGGCAGGAGCTGCTCAACAGCGACTCGGAGTGCTACGGCGGCGGCAACCGCGGCAACCAGGGAGCGGTCGACGCCGAGCCCGTCCCCTGCCACGACCGGGCGCAGTCCATCTCCCTCACCCTCCCGCCGCTCAGCATGCTGCTGCTTAAGCGGGCCGCGGTGGCCGACGAGGACCTGCCGTTGCCGGAAGCCGAAGCCGCGGTTCCGGAGGCCATCGGGGACGGCGAAGCCGAGCCCGTTCTCTCTCCTTGACAGACTAGGAGAGACTGCGGCACACTCCTAGTCACGCTAGGAGAGGGAGACGCCATGGGCAAGACCGCAGACCTGCTTCCTGGAACACTGGACATGCTGATCCTCAAGGCGGTGTCGTTGAAACCGCTGCACGGATACGGCGTGCTGTTGCGCATCGGCCAGATCTCCGGCAATGCGCTGGAGATCCCGCAGGGGTCGCTGTATCCGGCGCTCTACCGGCTGGAGCACCAGGGGCTCATCGCCGCCGAGTGGGGCCAGAGTGAGAACAACCGGAAGGCTAAGTACTACAGCCTGACCGAAGCGGGGCAGCTCCGGCTGCGCGAGGAGACCGCGGACTGGAACCGCCTGGCCGCCGCCATCGCCGCCGCGTTGAGCGCCGTGCCGGAGGAGGTGTGACATGAACATGGTCAGGCTCCTGCCTCCCGTGCTCCAGACGCTCCTCCGCCGGCGTGATTTCGAAGACCGCATGGCCGAGGAGATGGGGTTCCACATCGAGCAGTACACCGCCGATCTCGTGCTCGCCGGGATGACTCCGGACGAGGCGGCGCGGCGGGCCCGAAAGGAGTTCGGCAGTGTCGACAACGTCAAGGCCGGCTGCCGGGAGGCGAGCGGTCTGCGTCTGTTCGACGAGCTGTCCCTCGACGTGCGCCATGCCCTTCGCCGGATGCGCAAGTCGCCGGCCTTCACGGTGACCGCACTGGCGACTCTTGCGCTCTGTCTCGGCGCCAACCTGACCATCTTCGCCGTCGTCGACGCGGTCCTGCTCCGCCCGCTGCCGTTCCCTTCCGCCGACCGGCTGGTGAGCGTGTACAACACCTATCCGAAAGCCGGCGTCATCAACGGCGGCTGCTCGTTGACGAACTATTACGAGCGGCGGGGGAAGATCGCCGGCTTCACGGCGATCGCGGCCTACCGGGACGGCGGAGCGATCGTCGGCGAGACCGGCGCCACGGAGCGGGAACCGATCTCCCGGGTCTCGCCGGATTTTTTCCAGACCCTCGGGCGCGGCCCGGTGCTCGGGCGCGCGTTCACCGAAGAAGAGACGGTTCGGGGAGCCGATCGGGTCGCCATTCTCACCGATGCCTATTGGCGCCAGCGTCTCGGCGCCGACCCGCACGTGATCGGACGCCAAATCCGCATGAACGGTCTCGCGCGGACCGTGGTCGGAGTGCTGCCGCTCGATTTCAGCTTCCTCTCCTCGCAGACCCGCATCTACATTCCGCTCTCTTCGGACCCCGAGGAGCGCTCGCCGAAGGAGCGGCATTCAGGGAATTCCAGGATGATCGCCCGGCTGAGGCCGGATGCCTCGCTCGCCGTGGCCCAGGCGCAGATCGACGGGCACAATGCGGTCGTCGAGGTGGATGGTCCTGAAGCCAAGCTGATGGCGGAAGCCGGCTTTCATACGCTGGTGGTGCCCCTCCGCGCCGACCATGTCGCGGGGCTGCGGCCCATTCTGCTGCTCACCCAGGCGGGCGCGCTGTTCCTGCTCCTCATCGGCGCCGTCAACCTGGTCAATCTGCTGCTCATCCGTGCCAGCGGACGCATCAAGGAGCTGGCCGTCCGCCAGGCGATCGGCGCGAGCCGGCGGCACATCGTCAACGACGTGGTGGTCGAGACCACCCTGCTCACCCTGGCCGGAGGGCTCCTCGGCCTCGCGGTCGGCGCCGCGGGGATCCGGTTCCTGGCGGTCCTGGGTGCGGAGCATCTCCCTCTGGGCTCTCACATCGCCTTCGATGCGCGCTCGGCGTCGGTCGCCCTGGCCGCGGCGATCGTGCTGGGCTTGGCGATCAGCATTCCCATTGCCTGGTACAACCTGCGCAGCTACTCCGCCGGGGCCCTGCAATCGGAATCCCGCGGCGGCACCGCCAGCCGCGCCGCGCAGAGGCTGCGCCACGGGTTCATCGTCGCCCAGATCGCGCTCGCCTTCGTCCTGCTCGCCGGCGCGGGCCTGCTCGGCCTCAGCTTCAACAAGGTCCTGGCCGTCTCTCCGGGATTCCGGCCTGACAGCGTCCTGAGCGGCCGGATCTCGCTGCCGGGCAAGAGCTATCCGGACGAGAAGGCCCTCCTCGCCTTCACCGAGCGCCTGCGGGAGGAGCTCGGCCACCAGCCTGGAGTGGTGGCCATCGGTGCGTCCACCAACGTGCCGCTGAGCGGCACCAGCGAGAAGAGCTCGTTCAAGATCAAGGGCCGCGTGCTCCAGCCCGGGGAGTCGCCGCGCGGGATCTATTCGTACAGCGTCAGCGGCGACTACTTCACCGCCCTGGGCTTCACCCTGCGCGAAGGGCGGTTCCTCACCGCCGCCGACTCACGCCGCGCCGATCGGGTCTGCGTCGTCGACGAGGACTTCGCGCGCCGCAACTGGCCACATGGCGGCGCGCTCGGCCAGCGCCTTTTTGAGGGACCGAACGAGGGGACCGATGCCGAAGCGTACACGGTCGTCGGCGTCGTCGGAGCGGTGAAGCAGGCGGATCTCACCGACGGCGAAGCCCTGGGCGCGGTCTACTATCCGTTCGGCCACCGTCCGGACTGGGACATCTTCGTGGTCACCCGCACCAGCCTGTCCCCGGACTCCTTCGCGGCCACGCTGCAAAAGGCCGTGCGCAAGGTCGATCCCGAGCTGCCGGTCAATGACATCCGGCCGATGACGACCCGCATCGCCGACAGTCTGGTGGCCCGCCGTTCGCCGGCGCTGCTGGCCGGTCTCTTTTCCGCCATCGCCCTGCTGCTCACCGCGATCGGCACGTACGGAGTGCTGAGCTACGCCGTGGCGCAACGCCGCCGGGAGATCGCCCTCCGCATGGCGCTCGGGGCACGGCCGGAGCAGATCCGCGCTCACTTTCTCTCCCTCTCCCTGCGCCTGCTGGCGGCCGGCACGATCCTCGGCGTCTTCGGTGCCTGGCTGACCGGCCGGGCGATGCAGGCGGTTCTCTTCCAGGTGCCGGCGTTCCACTGGGCCACCATCGCCGCGACCGCCGGCATCCTGGGCGTGGTCTCACTGTTCGCCTGTCTGCTCCCTTCGCAGCGCGCGGCACGGATCTCTCCGATGGTGGTGCTGAGCGAGGGGTAGAATCCCCTCGCGATGAACCGCTTCCTTTGCATCCACGGGCACTTCTATCAGCCGCCGCGGGAGAACCCGTGGCTCGAGACGGTGGAGGTGCAGGACTCGGCCTACCCCTATCACGATTGGAACGAGCGGGTTACGGCCGAGTGCTACGCCCCCAACACCGCGTCGCGCATCCTCGATCCGGATCATCGGATCGAGCGGATCGTCAACAACTACGCCCGCATCAGCTTCAACTTCGGCCCCACCCTGCTCGACTGGCTGGAGACGCACCGGCCCGAGACCTATGCCGCCGTGCTGGCGGCGGACCGCGAGAGCGCCGCTCGTTTCGGCGGCCACGGCTCGGCCCTGGCGCAGCCGTACAACCACACCATCCTGCCGCTCTCCAATCCGCGTGACAAGAAGACCCAGATCCTCTGGGGATTGCGCGACTTCGAGCACCGGTTCGGCCGCGCTGCCGAAGGGGTGTGGCTCCCCGAGGCGGCGGTGGACCTGGAGAGCCTCGATCTGCTGGCCGGAGAGGGCGTCCGGTTCACCGTTCTGGCGCCGCACCAGGTGAAGACGGCGGATGTCGACACCACGGTCCCCTACATCTTGAATCTCCCGTCCGGCCGCACGATCGCCGTCTTCTTCTACGACGGCGCGACCTCGCGGGCGGTGGCATTCGAGAGTCTGCTCTCGTCGGGTGAGCGCTTCGCGTCCCGCCTCCTGTCGACCGTCCCGGCAACTCCGGAGCACCCGCGCCTGGCGCACATCGCGACCGACGGCGAGACCTACGGCCATCATCACCGCTACGGCGAGATGGCGCTCTCCTATGCCATCCACCACATTGAATCGAACGGCCTGGCGCGGCTGACCAACTACGGCGAGTTCCTGCATCTCCACCCGCCGGAAGACGAGGTCGAGATCCACGAGAACAGCTCGTGGAGCTGCGTCCACGGCATCGAGCGCTGGCGGAGCGACTGTGGCTGCCACACCGGCGGCGAAGCGGGGTGGACGCAAGCCTGGAGGGCGCCGCTGCGCCTCGCGCTCAACTGGCTGCGCGACGCGCTGGCGCCGCGTTTCGCGATGGCGGCCAGCGAGATCTTCGCCGACCCCTGGGCGGTACGGGATGACTACATCCAGGTGGTCCTCGACCGCTCGCCCGCGAACGTGGCCGCTTTTCTCACCCGGCATGCGGGCCGGAGCCTGGAAGGCGACGAGCGCACGCGGGCGCTCCGGCTGTTGGAGATGCAGCGCCACGCCATGCTCATGTTCACGAGCTGCGGCTGGTTCTTCAACGACCTCTCGGGAATCGAGACCTTGCAGGTGCTCCGCTACGCCGGCCGCGTGGTGCAGATCGCCGAGCAGCTCTTCGGAGACTCGGTGGAGGCCGAGTTTCTCCTGCGTCTGGAGCGGGCGCGGAGCAACGTCAAGTCCCAAGGCAGCGGGCGCGATCTCTACGACCGCCACGTGCGCCCGGCGCGGGTCGATCTGGAGAAGGTGGCCGCGCACTTCGCGGTGTCGTCGCTCTTCCAGGACTATCCGAATCCGGCCCAGGTCTATTGCTATGCGGTGGAGCGCGAGAACGGCCGCAGCCTCCGGGCCGGCCAGGCGCGGCTGCTGGTGGGAAAGGCGCGCCTCACCTCGGAGCGCACCGGCAAGACCGGCCTCTTCGCCTTCGGCGTGCTCCATTTCGGCGACCACAACCTGAACGCCGGCGTGAAGCTCCTGGCCGACCTGGCCACCAGCCGGGACGAGTACGAGGCGATGGCCGCCGAGGTCGCGGGCGCTTTCGAGCAGGGCGACCTGGCGCAGGTCATCCGGCGGCTCGACCGCTACTTCGGCGACGTTTCCTACTCGTTGAAGTCGCTCTTCCGGCACGAGCAGCGGCGCATCCTCGACCTCATCCTGGCCACCCGGCTCGACGAGGCCGAGGACGAGCTGCACGACATCTTTGTCCATCACGCTCCGCTCATGCGTTTCTTGAAAAGCCTCGGCACGCCCCTCCCGAAGGCGTTCCGGGCGGCGGCCGAGCACGTCCTCAACGTCGATCTGCGCCGGGCCTTCGAGGCGCAGGACATCGATCCCGAGGAGGTCAACCGGCTGCTGGAGGAGACCCGCCTGCTCGGCGTCGATCTCGACGCCGAGGGGTTGAGCTACACGCTGGAGCAGACTCTGGAGAGCCGGCTCGACCGCCTGCACCGGGAGACCGGCGACGCGGATCACCTCTTCCGCCTCGAATCGATCGTCGATCTGGCGCGGAGGGCGCCGTTCAAAGTGGATCTCTGGCGAGCCCAGAACCGTTGCTACGAGATGCTCCAGACCGTCTTTCCGGCTCAGCGGGAGAAGGCGGCGGCGAGCGATGCCGTCGCGGCGGAGTGGGAGACGTCCTTCCGCCGCCTGGCCGGCAAGCTGGGGGTAAGGGTGGAGTAGGCGCGCCGCTTGCAGCCTCGCCCAGCGTGTCAACGACCCCGAAACCGCCAAAGACGCCGCTGTCCACCTATCGAATCCAGCTCCGTCCTGAATTCGGTTTTGCCGCGGTCGCGGCGATCGCCGGCTATCTCGCCGAGCTGGGGATCAGCCATCTCTACGCCTCCCCCTATCTCCAGGCGGCGCAGGGGAGCGCGCACGGCTACGACGTGATCGATCACTCGCGGATCAACGAGGAGCTCGGCGGCGCCGCGGGGCACGCGGAGCTCTGCCGGGCTCTGGAAGAGAACGGGCTGGGCCAGGTGCTGGACGTGGTTCCGAACCACATGGCGATCTCATCGCAGGGCGGCGAGCCGCGCAACTCCTGGTGGTGGGACGTGCTGGAGAACGGACCGTCCAGCCGCTGGGCGGGCTATTTCGACGTCGACTGGGACCCGCCGCAGAGCCGGCTGCGCAACACCGTGCTGATGCCGATCCTGGGCGACCACTACGGGCGGATCCTGGAAGCCGGCGAGATGCGGCTGGTGCGCTGCGGCGGCAAGTTCGAGATCCACTACCACGAGCACCGCATGCCGGTCGCTCCGCCCTCGCTCGACCGCCTGCTCGCCGAGGGCGCGGCGCGCTGCTCCTCGCCGGACCTCGCGTTCATCGCCGATTCGTACGGCCAGCTCCCGCTCGCCACCGCCACCGACCGGGTGAGCACGACCCGCCGCCACCGCGACAAGGAGGTGCTCGCCGGCCAGCTCGACCGGCTGTGCGCCGAACGGCCGGACATCGCCGCCGCCGTGGACGCCGTGGTGGCCGAGGCCAACGCCGACCCCGACAAGCTGGATGCGCTGCTCGAACGCCAGAACTACCGGCCCGCCTTCTGGCGCACCGCCGGCCGGGAGCTCGACTACCGCCGCTTCTTCGACGTCAATACCCTCGTCGGCCTGCGCATCGAAGACGAGAGGGTGTTCGCCGACGTCCATGCGCTGCCGCTACGGTGGGTGCGGCGCGGCCAGCTCGACGGCTTGCGCATCGATCATCCGGACGGGCTGCGCGATCCGAAGCAGTACTTCAACCGCCTCCGCGAGGCGGCGCCCGAGGCCTGGATCGTGGTGGAGAAGATCCTGGAGACCGGCGAGACCCTGCCGGACGACTGGCCGGTCGACGGCACCACGGGCTACGACTTCCTGAACCGGGTGGGCGGCCTCTTTGTCGATCCGGCCGGCGAGGCGCCGCTCTCCGCGCTCGCCGCCGATTTCACCGGCCAGGCGACGGACTGGCCGGCGCTGGTCCGCGACAAGAAGCTGCTGGTGCTCACCGAGCTGCTGGCGAGCGACGTCAACCGCCTCGCCGAGGTCTTCCTCCGGGTCTGCGAAAGCCACCGCCGCTTCCGCGACTTCACCCGCTTCGAGCTGCGCGAGGCGCTCGCCGAGACCGCCGCCTGCTTTCCCGTCTATCGCACCTACGTTCGGCCTGGGGAGACCGTCTCAGAGAATGACGAGCGAGCGATCCGCGGGGCGACCGCAGCGGCGTGCGGGAACCGGCCGGATCTGCCTGCCGAGCTTTTCGATTTTCTGCGCGATCTGCTCCTCCTGCATGTGCGCGGTGAGGAGAAAGGACCCGAGGCGGAGCTGGTGATGCGCTTCCAGCAGCTCACCGGGCCGGCGATGGCCAAGGGCGTCGAGGACACGGCGTTCTACCATGCACATCGCCTGGTCTCCCTGAACGAGGTGGGGGGAGATCCGGGCCGCTTCGGAGTCTTGCTCGCGGACTTCCACCGCGAGTGCGCCGTGGCGCAGGAGAGCTGGCCGGGGACGATGACCGCCGTCTCGACCCACGACACCAAGCGGAGCGACGACCTGCGTCTGCGTCTGCACCTCCTCTCCGAGATCCCGGAGCGCTGGAGCGAGGCCGTCCGCCGCTGGTCCGGCCACAACGAGCGCCACCGTGTGGAGGGTCCGGAGGGGATACCGGATCGCAACACCGAGTATCTGCTCTACCAGACCCTGGTGGGCGCCTGGCCGCTCAGCCCCGAGCGCGCCACGGAGTACATGGAAAAAGCCGCGCGGGAAGCCAAGGACTTCACCTCCTGGACCCGCGTCGACGCCGCCTGGGAGGAGGCCCTCCGCGGTTTCATCACAAGCGTCCTGGCCGACGAGGTATTCACCGCGGATCTCGCAGACTTCGTGGCGCCGCTCGTCGAGCCGGGGAGGATCTCGTCTCTGGCACAGACGCTGCTCCGGCTCACCGCGCCCGGCGTTCCCGACACCTATCAGGGGAGCGAGCTGTGGGATCTCAGCCTGGTCGATCCGGACAACCGCCGGCCGGTCGACTACGACCTCCGCCGGCGCCTGCTGGCGGAGCTCAAGGCCGGCCTCTCGCCGGAGGAGATCCTCGCCCGCATGGACGAAGGCTTGCCGAAGCTCTGGGTGCTCCATCGCGCCCTGGAGCTGCGTCGCCGCCTGCCTGCCGTGTTCGGAAACGGCGCTGCGGGGCACTATGAGCCGCTGGCTGCGCGTGGCGAGCGCGCTGGTCATGCGGTGGCTTTTGCCCGTGGCGGTGCCGAGGGGATCGTCGTCACCGTGGCGCCACGCCTGGTGATCGGTCTGGCAGGCGCTTGGCGCGACACCGCGCTCGATCTGCCGCCGGGGGCTTGGCTCAACGAGCTGACCGGCGAGGAGCTGGACGGTGGCGAGGTCCGGATCGGCGCCCTACTGAGCCGTTTTCCCGTCGCCCTGCTGCGCCGGACGGGAGGACATGGAGGGTGACTTTTTGGAGCCCGTCTCCATCTGCTGTAAACTTGACAACATGCGCGACCCAGAGTGGTTTCTGGCCAAGATCGCTGCGGGCCTGCAAGCGGCGGGGATTCCCCCGGAAGCCCCGCCGCCGGTCCGCAAGCTGAGCCGCGCCGAAATCGATTCGATCGTCACCGCGACCCTGAACGAGGAGGTCGCGCGTCTCAACGGCTCCCTCAAAGGCTCTTCCGGTCCGGCCCGCAGAACAGGTCCATGACCTTCTGGAACGCCGCGTCGATCGCCCGGTCGTAGGCGGCATCGAGAGCGGGCGAGAGGATCACCTCCTCCTCGCGGACGCGGTCCATCCACTCTCCAAACAGCGCTTCCGGTCCCGGACAGCCGGCCCAGCCGGCGGGCCGGGTGTTGCGTCGCCAAGCCTCGGGCGTGGGCAGCGCGTTGTAGGGAAAGCTTGTCAGGACGTCGAGGGTCGGTTGGAGCTGCATGATTCTCCTCCTGGCGAGAGTCGCCGAGAGGAGAACGGTCGCGGCGGGGAGATTCCCTCACGCGGATCCCCTCATGGTAGAACGCGCTCTACCGCTTCATCAGCACTCCGTACAGGAATGCCAACCCGGCCGCGGCGAAGAGCGACAGGGTCCAGGAGGCGCCTTCGGCGGCGTGGAGGACGGCGCCGGCGATGAGCAGCGCGGAGGCGACGAGCATCCAGCCGAGGCGGTGGTTGGAGCGCTCCAGCCGCTGCACCGCGCGCCGGGCGTCGGGGGAGAGGCCAGTCTGCACCGTCAGCCCGCCCCGCTCGGCGCGAGTGAGGAGGGCGTCGATGCGCTGCGGCAGGCCGAGCAGAGAGCGCATCTGCACCGCGGCCTCGCGCAGCATCTCGGGCCAGCCGCGGCGCAGCTCTTCCTCGGCCAGGCGCTGCGCGAAAGGCATGGTTTCCGCCCAGGGATCGAACTCCGGATCGAGCTGCGTCGTCATGCCGGCGAGGAGCCCGACGGCGCGCGAGGCGAAGAGCAGGTCGACCTGCACCTGGAACGGGATCTCGTAGAGCAGGTCGCGATACTCGCGCAGGAAGAAGGCCACCTCGGAGAACGCCACCTGGCGCAGGCTGCCGATCCGCACCCCCCAGAAGCGTTCGAACAGCGCCTCGTGCACCTCTTCCAGCCGGCGCAGATCGGCGCCCGGCAGGAGCACGCCGGCGCTGACATAGGAGTGGACGAGGCGGACGGCATCGCGGGTGCCCAGGCCGATCGCGTACTCGCGGAGCGCGGCACGCAGGCGCTCGGGGATCGCGGCCACCATGCCGAAGTCGACGAAGACGATCTGGAACGGCCGCACGCCGCCGTCAGGCGGAGGCGACACCGGATCGCCCGGCCGGAACGGCGCTTCGCCGTCGACTGGCAGCGGGCGGACGAACAGATTGCCAGGATGTGGATCGGCGTGCACGAAGTGGTGCACGAAGATCTGCTGCATGTAGATCCGGTAGAGCGTGCGCGCCACCTCGGGTCGTGAGATCCCCGCCCGTTCGAGCGCCGCGAGGTCGCCGATCTTGAGGTAGCCGACGTTCTCGAGTGTCAGCGTGCGTGCGGCGCTCCAGGTCCAGAAGACGGCGGGGATCGCGACCCGCGCATCGTCCGCGAAATCGCGGGCGAAATGCTCGGCGTTCTTCCCCTCGGCGGCCAGGTCCAGCTCGTTGCGGGTGGTGCGCACGATCTCCTCGGCCAGGCGGTCCAGGTCCACCCGCATGCGGATGCGGCGCGACACCTTGAACAGCCGGAGCGCGAGACCGGCGGCGGCGAGATCGGTCTCCACCAGCACGTCGATCCCCGGGCGGAGCACCTTCACCACGACCTCCTCGCCGGTCGGCAGGCGCGCCCGGTGCACCTGCGCCAGCGACGCGGCGCCCACCGGCTCGGGATCGAAGAACGAGAAGACCTCGGCGAGCGGCCGGCCGAAGTCCTCCTCGATCTGCCGTGCCACGTCGGCGAACCGCTCGGGCGGCACCTCGTCCTGCAACCCGGCCAGCTCGCGTGTCACCTCGGGAGGCAGCAGATCGACGCGCACCGAGAAGAACTGGCCGAGCTTGATCAGCACGCCCCCCATCTCGCTGGCGAGGGCCCGGTAGCGCCGCGCGATCCGCGCCCAACGCGCCGTCGCCGGCCGGCGGAAGCGGCGCAGGCCGGGGACGTTGAGCACCACGTCCCACCACATGACGTGGATGAACACGCTGGTCACGAAACGCCGCACCTTGCGGTAGCGCTTGAAGTCGATGCGTGCCACGGGGTGGTTGTACCACGAGAGCGAGGAGAACCTCTTTTGTGGCAAGATCCCTCCCCATGACCGTGACGTTCCGCTCGCTCTCCTCCGCCGAGGACTACCAGGCCTGCGTCGATCTCCAGCGTGTGATCTGGGGGCACGACTTCTCGGACGTCGTGCCGCTCAGCATCCTCAAGATCAACCAGAAGGTGGGCGGTGTCTCGGCGGGCGCGTTCGCGGCCGACGGGCGGCTGCTCGGCTTCGTGTGGGGCATGACCGGCGTCCGCAACGGCCGGCTGTTCCACTGGTCGCACATGCTGGGGGTCGCCCCTGAAGCGCGCGACCTCCGCCTCGGCGAGCGCCTCAAGTGGTTCCAGCGCGAGCTGCTCCTCCCGCACGGCGTCGAGGAGGTCGAGTGGACCTACGATCCCCTCGAGGCGCGCAACGCCCATTTGAACCTCAACAAGCTCCGGGCTGAGGTCAAGGAGTACGTCGAGGACATGTACGCCGGCGAGATGGGGAGCGAGCTGGCGCGTGGTATCGGCACCGACCGCTTCATCGTCCGCTGGCGCATCGCGAGCCCGCAGGTCGCTGCGGCCGCCTCGGGCCATCCCCTGGAGCGGGATCTCGCCCCGTTCACCGAAGCGCCGGTCCTCGCCGTCGAAGCCGGTGATGAATCGGTGCCGCTCCCTCCCGTTCCGCACGTTCGGGTCGAGATCCCGGTCGACATCCAGGCGCTCAAGAGCGATCAGCCCGACCTCGCCGCCGCCTGGCGCGCTTCGACCCGCCGGGCCTTTCTCCACTATTTCGAGCGGGGCTATCGGGTCACCGCATATCTGCGCGAAGGCGACCGCCGTTTCTACGGCCTCTCCGCAACCTGAGGACCTCATGACCTTGCAGATCCAGAGCATCACCCTGCGCGAGATCGCGCTCACCCTCAAGGAGCCGTTCCAGATCTCGTCCGGCACCCAGTCCCACCGCCGCATCTTCCTCGTCCATCTGCGCGACGTCGACGGCGCCGAGGGGTGGGGCGAATGCGTGGCCGGCGAAGATCCGCATTACGGCCCTGAGGCGATCGACACCGCCTGGGTGGCGCTCCGCGAATGGGTGGCGCCGCGCGTGCTGGGCCGTTCGTTCACCGGGCCGGAGGAGATCCATCCCGCGCTCGACCTCAACTTCCGCGGCAACCAGATGGCCAAGGCCGCGGTCGAGATGGCCGCCTGGGAGCTGACCGGCCGCCGGGAGAGGATCTCCCTCTCGCGCCTGCTCGGCGGCACCCGCGACCAGATCCAGGTCGGCATCTCCCTCGGCATCCAGAAGAACCCGGAGACGCTGGTGGAGAAGGCGCGGGCAGCGCTGGCCCGCGGCTACCGAAAGATCAAGATCAAGGTGAAACCGGGGAGCGACATCCAATATGTAGGCGCCGTCCGCGAGGCCCTCGGCCCGGCGGCGCCGCTGATGGCCGATGCCAACAACGCCTACACCCTGGCGGATCTCGACAGTCTGAAACAACTGGACGCCCTCGGCCTGATCATGATGGAGCAGCCGCTCGCCTGGGACGACCTGCTGCGCCACGCCGAGCTCCAGAAGCAGCTCCAGACCCCCATCTGCCTCGACGAGTCGATCACCAGCTTCGACCGCGCGGAAGACATGATCGCCCTCCAGGCCGGGCGGATCATCAACATCAAGCCCGGCCGGGTCGGCGGTTTCCGCGAGTCGATCGCCATCCACGACCTCTGCCGGCGCCACGGCATTCCGGTCTGGTGCGGCGGCATGCTGGAGAGCGGCATCGGCCGTGCCCACAACGTGGCCCTCGCCTCGCTGTCCAACTTCACCATCCCGGGTGACGTCTCCCCGAGCGAGCGCTACTGGGAGAAGGACATCGTGATCCCCGAGTGGACCATGGACGGCGAGGGGAACATCCAGGTGCCGGTCGACCGCCCCGGCATGGGGGTCGAGGTCGACTTCAACCGGGTGGACGACCTGACGGTGCGGCGAGAAGAGATCAACTCGTCGAACAGCGCACGCTGATGCTCTGGCGCGTCCTGGCTGACCTGCTCGTCGCCGTCCACTGCGTCCTGACGCTCTTCATCACCCTGGGCGGCCTGCTCGTGCTCCGCTGGCCGCGCGTCGCCTGGGTCCATCTCCCCTTTGCCCTATGGGGAGCCAGCATCGAATTCTTCAACATCATCTGTCCCTTGACGCCGCTCGAAAACCACCTCCGCCGCTTGGGCGGTCAGGCCGGCTACAGCGGCGGTTTCATCGCCCACTACATCCTGCCGATCCTCTATCCCTCCGGCCTGACCCGGAACATCCAATTCGCGCTGGGAACGTTCGTGGCGGTGCTCAACGTCGCGGTGTACGCCGTGGCCTGGCGGCGCTGGCGCGCGGCTCGGAGAAGCCCGGCTTAGACTCAGACGATCGCGTTGAGGTCCACGGCGAGACCCGCGATCTTGAGCTCGCGGGCGAGGAGGAGTCGCCAGGCTCCCGCTTCATCCAGCGGAATGAACAGGACGCCCGAATAGTCCGAGGGGATCTCGACGCCGGGCCGATGGAGCACCGTCACCCGCTTGCGCCCCAGCTTTCCGAGAAAGAAGCCGAGCTCCAGGACCACATTCTGCCGGGCGCGCAGCCGCTGTCCGGCCGCCCGGGCCGCGGCCGGCCGCCCGACGTCGTCCGCCGTCATGAGGACGACCGCGAAGCTGACGTCCGCATGATCAAAAAGCTTTTCGATCACCGTGCTCCCGGTGTTGGGCCGCTCCTGGAGGACCACCACCTCCAGGCGGGCCTTCTCCAGAAACCGGGCGATCTCGTGGATGGCGACCTTGTCATGGCCGTGCACCAGGAAGACCTTCCCCGCGGCGGCAGGCCGCTCCTCGTCGATGATGCCGCGGCAGACCGCGACGCACTGGTCGCAGATACAGACCGCGGGTCCGCGGATGAGCTTCCAGACCTCGCTCTGGCCCTTCAGGCAGAAACTACAGCGGAGCACGGCGCCGAGCTCGTCCTGTTCTATTCCTGCGGGGAAGATGCCTTGGGCTTCCGGGCGCCTTTGTTACCGAGCCGGAAGCGGGTGGCTTTGGACACGTCCGGCGGATTGACGAGGACGCCCCACCCCGAGACACGGTGCTGGGGATCGCCGGCGCGGTCCGGTCGGAGAAACGTCAGGACATCGACGATCATCGCCCAGACGGTGTCGCCGAGAGTCCGGAACTTGGCGTGGATGCCTTCCAACGTGGGCGCCGAGCGCTCCCGGCCGGCGAGCGCCTCGGCGGTCACTCCCAGCGATTCCGCTCGCAGGCGAAGGACGTTGTAGCGGAATATGCCGAACGCCTCGTCCCAGATTTCGAGCGTGTCGCATTGAAGGACCGCGGCGATCTGACCGAGCGTCACGTCACTCATGCCGCTCTTGCCGCTCTCATAGCGATTCATCGTCCCCTTGTTGACCTCGATCGCTTTCGCGAGATCCACCTGCGTCATATCGCGGCGCATTCTGCGCAACGCGACCGCTCGACCGAGGTGCTCATCCCCAAACATGGGACCATCCTACGAACCGGCGCGGCGATGGCAAGCCGAATGAATCGAGTACCTGGATGGTGAAAATCGAGGAAAAGCCTCGAAAACTGTCAACTTGTTCGCCGCCCGCCAGACACGGTGGTGCCGGAACGCGCCCAAATCAGACCACTTGTTTTCGAGATTCACGAAGATTCCCGGGATCTGGGATTAATCGCCCTCGTGAGGCACCGCCCCGCCGCGCCTCTTCGGGCTCGATTGCGGTTGGCTCCTCTCATCCCTAGGACGGCTGGGGATTCTGATCAGCCGGCCCGACTCCGATGGCGGGAGGCCGCCGCCGGGGCTTTGCGTCGTGGCTGGACGGCACTTCGGATGTGACAGCTTTCGGGAGAAATCATGCGGCCGGAGCTTGCTCAACGATACCCGCCGTGCGGCTCACTGGAAGCAGCCTTGGCAAAAACCCCGTTTCTGTTTTCCAACAGCCGCCTCGCCTCGCCCTGCGTTCATTGACCGGCTTCGGGAGAGGCAACTACCCTGTGCTCCGATGATCGATCAAAAGAAAAATCCCGGCGCTGACGGCACAGACGACATCCTCGGTCCTTCCCTGGGGAAGGTTCTCCTGCGCGCCAGAAGAGCGCGCACCATCAAGCAGGAAGACCTGGCCCGGCAGATCGGCGTCAACGACGCCACCCTGCGGCGCATCGAAGCTGGACAGGGCGCGCGGCCAGCCTATGTCAAATCGATCTGCGAAGCCTTGAGCCTCTCCTACGAGGAAGTCGTGACAGAGGCTCTCTTCGATCTGTGGCGAGGCTTCCAGGGTGGCCCCGAAGGAGCCGATCGGGTTCCTCTCCAGAGGTTCCGCGACAGCCTCGTCGAGAAGTTCGACGCGTACCAGAAAAGCCAGCGCGCGCTCTTCGAGGCGTACTTCGAATTCGAGAGCTTCGTCCACTTCAAGATGAAGTGGGAGGACGCCCCTCGGTGACGTTCGTGGTGCTTTTCCCGCACCGTTCTGCGGCTTGCTGACGCCCAAACGTGACAGGGTTTGCGGACGATCCATGTTTTCCTTGGAATCGATCAGGAAACCGCCCCGCGGTGGTCGATTTCCAGCCATTGACCGCCTTCCGGCGCAGTCACTACCATGCCTGTGATGGCCAAGAAAGGAAAGGGAGCCGACGGAGAGAGTCCCAATGACTTTCTCAGCCCTTTCCTCGGGCCGATCCTCCAGCGCGGCAGAAAGGCTCACGACCGCAGCCAGGAAGATTTGGCCAAGGAGATCGGGATCAACGCCACGACCCTGCGGAAGATCGAGAAGGGGTACGGGGCGGATCCCGCCTCCGTGGCGATGATCTGCAAAGTCCTGGGGCTGAGCTACGAAGACATCGTCGGCGAGGCCCTGTTCAAGTTCTGGCAAAGCTTCCACGGCTCGACGCGGGACCGCCTGCCGCTCCATCTCCTGCGCCAGCGCCTGCTCGCCAAGTTCGCCGCCTACCAGCGCGTCCAGTCGGAGCTCCTCGAGGCCTACCTCGACTTTGAAAGCTTCGTCCACTTCAAGATGAAGTGGGAAGAGCCGCCCGAAGCCTGAGAACGCGGCTCTACCGCAGGCTTTCCAGGTCGCGCAGGAGCTCGCTGATCACGAGCGGATCGAGATCGCCGACCACGAGGTCCGCGGTGCTCCGGTCGTCGGCATGGACGAGGGCGGCGCGCACGGTCGTCTGCTCGGGGATTTCCAGCGGCGCTCCATTGACGATCCCTGGATCGACCTCTACGGTCAAGACGCGGCGCGGGCCGGCCACCGGCCGGTCGATCCAGCAACTGACCGGTCCGTGCTGCGGCGTTCCCCGCTTCCATCCGCGCGCTTCGAGGCCGAGCAGCTTGCCGGTGGGCACCCGCAGACCGGCCCAGCGGCTCAGCTCCCGGGCGCCCCGCTCGTCCGGCGCCAGCCGGAAGACCGGGCGGCCGATCTGGGGGAAGGGCTGCAGGATCTCGTAGTCCGCCAGGAGCTGTGCCCAGGCCGCGGCCGTGGAATCGTCCAGGTCCAGGCGATGCGGCAGCCCGATCCGCGCGCCGTCCGGAATCTGCCACGGATCGTCGGCGGCGTCGGCCAGGGTGCCGTCCTCGCAGAGACGGAACGTACCGAGGAGGGAGCCGTTCGAGTCCCAGGCGCCCCAGACCAGGCGGCGCGCCAGATGGCTGGCGAGCGGATGGCGCGCCTGAGTGACCTGGAAGGCCGCGGCGTCCCAGCGGCGGCGCGTGCACATCGCCTGCTCGAGACGGCGGAGGCACTGGTCCGCCACGCGCTTGACCTCCTTCCGCAGCTCTTTCCAGGCCGTCACGGCAGACTCCGCCATGCTCGGGTCGTCCCCCGCTCCGGGCTTCGGCAGGTCTTTCAGCCGCTTCCCGTCGGCGTCCAGGACGAAAGGGCGCAGGCTCTCGTCGAAGCCGACGTGGAAGGCGCGCGAGCCGTAGCTCAGCTCCAGGGAGCCGGCGGAGTCGAGATCGAAGGTGGGCAGCAGGAGGTCCTCCAGCGCTTCGGGGGACAGGCCACGCTCCAGGGCCACGGATTCGATCTTGCGCGCCGCGCGATCACGGATGCCCCAGGTCTCCCCCTTCTGCGAGATCCGGTGGAGCTCCAGCAGGGCGGCCTCGGACCCCATGAATTCCAGGACGTCGAGGCCGGCGATCGCCCGGTTGTGCTCGCCGGCGGCCGGCCAGTCCTGCCCCACCAGGGCGCCGAGGCGGCGCGCGCCGTCGTCGTCGCCGAGGGCGGCGAGGGCGTGGCAGGCCCAGGCCTCCTTGCTCGGCGCCCCGGCGGAGAGCCAGGCGGAGAGCAGATCCAGGGCGAAACGGCTCAACGAGGCGGGATCGCACGCCTCCCGCACCTGGGCGAGGCCGGCGTACGGATCGCCCAGCGGCGAGAACGCCAGCATGGTGCCCAGAGCCTCGACGGCCGCGAGAGGGAGGACCGCCTCGACACCGCGCAGCCGCAGTCGGGTCAGAGAGGCCGGCGCCCAGAAGGCCGGCATCTTAGGCAGCTTCGCCGGCAGGCGCGACAGCGGATCGGCGCTGAGAAGGGCCTGGACAGCCGCCCGAGTTGCGTCGCAATATTCGCCATAGTGGGCGGCAACGGACGTCACAATCTCCTGGTTTCCCTGCCTGGCAAGCTCACGGAGGGCGGCCTCGGCTTCCTCCCTCTCCTTGCCGGCGGGTCCCATGGCCGGTGGGATCAGGGCGACCGCGGCGCATTCGGCGTGCCGGGAAAGCCAGCGGCGGGCCGCGGCGCGCACCCGCGGCACGCGGAAAAGCGCCCGCGCCACGACCGGGGCGAGGCGGGGGGAGCGGAACGGCAGGCACATTCCGATGCCCTCTTCGGGCAATGCGGCGGTGGCCTCGACCAGGACGCCAATCACGGCCGGCGCGCTCTGCTGGGCGAGCCAGCGTTGCGGATGAGCATTGTGCGACCGGTCTGCATACGGCACCGATTTCCACAGCTTTTCAGCGAAGCGGCTGACCGCCGAGCCGAACAGACTGTGTCTGGGGACCGTGTCGAGCCAGCGCTCCCGTTCCCCGTCCTCCCAGACGGCGGACTCCTCGAACGGCAGCGGCTCGAGAGCGAGAGGAGCGAGGGCTGCCGCCTTCTTCTTGTGGCTCGCGGTGAGCTGGCTCCACGGAGGTCTCGCCAGAACGGCAGGAAGCTCCTTGGGAGTCGCTTCACGGAGGCCCGAGCCGCCGCGGCCCCGAGCCGTTTCGACGGCCTGCCGGGAGGCCGCGGGCAGACCGGGCAGGAGCTCGTCGACCAGGGATGCTTCGCTGCCGGCGAGCGACGCGAGCAGCGAAGCCGCGGCCAAGCCGCCGCTCCCCTGCGCCACCTGGCCGGCCAGCGGCGCCAGGGCGATCCGCGGCAGGCGGCGAGCGAACGCCACGGCAGCGGCGGCCACTTCCTTGACGTCGAGCCGGTCGACGAGAGCCGCAAACGCCGCCGCGTCCGGCAGCAGAGCCAGGGCCTCGGCGCAGGCGCGGCGATCATCCGCCAAGGAGATGTGCTTCCCGTGGAGAGTCTGGTCGAGCAGGAGGATCAGGGCGGCCACGGCGCCCGGTCCGGCCCCTTCCACCAGTGAGAAAGCGGCACCTGCCACCTCGTAACGGACTCCGGTATAGCGCCCGAGCGCCTCGGCCGAATCCCGCCCGGCGGCCACGAACCGCTCAAGGAGCGCGCCGTCGCGCACGCAGAAGGCGAGGCAGCCCAACCACACCGCGGGCTGCGGATCGGCCAGCGCTTCGCGGGCATCCGCCTCCCCCCATTCCAGGACGTCGGGGAAGAGGAAGGAGAGGGGGATTCGTTCCCGCAGGGGAGCCCCCGCGCGCAGCCGTTGCGCCGTGGCCAGGGCCGCGGTCCATTCCGCCTCGCCGGCCACGGCCAGGAGATGGCGCAGACGCTCCCACGCGGGGCGGTGCCCCAGCAGCGAGAAGCGGTCGACCCCATTGGAAACAGGCTGCAGGAGGGCGCTCCCGCCGGCCCGCAGCTCGACCGAGCCGTGGAGAGCTTCGAGGGCGAACGAGAGACCGGCGGTGCCGGCCCAGTAGTCGATCGCGGACGCCTCGACCTCCTCCTGGCCGATCCAGGAGAGGACGCCGAGCGCCGCCGCCTCGACCTTGAGATCGGCCGGCGGTGGCGCCTCCGTCACCTCCGCGATGTCCGGCTCCCAGAGACGCTCGCAGGCCCTGGCGATCTCGGCGCGCCGCCCGGGCGCCCGCGCGCCAAGCCCTTCGATCTGCACCGAGATGTCGCGCCCGGGTTGCTGGAAGAACCGCAGGGGGCGCTGGAAGTGCCGGCTCATGAGGTTCCAGGCCTCGGCCGGCGAAGCCGGCGTGACCGGCAGCGCCGAGCCGCGGCGCGGGCACAGCTTGCGGCGCCAGGCGATGGTCCAGGCGAGAGGACAATCGGGAGCTGAGGGACTCCACGGCGTCGGAGGCGCGGCAGCGGGCATCGGCATGGAGGGTCGGATCGGAGCGACACGATCCTACCATGGGGCCCTGCACCGCATCGGGAAGCCCCACGCAGACAAAAGGAGTGGCACGGCTCGGGCCGGACCGGCTTCGACACCATGACATCCGGGCGCCATCGCCCGGACAATCGACAGCCGTCGCACGGTGTGCTACCGTCGAAAGATGGCTGAATCCATCACCCAGCGCGAGCTCCGCAACGACAGCGGCGAGATCATGCGCCGGCTCGACCAGGGAGAATCCTTCGTCGTGACTCGCAACGGTGTGCCTGTGGGGGAGCTCACTCCCCTGCGGCGCCACCGATTCGTGACCGCGGCGGCGGCCGTCGCCCTGTTCAGGAATGCGCCTGCCATCGACCCTGACCGTTTCCGTGCCGACGTCGATGCGTGGGCTGGCCAGGACATCGTGCCCCATGCCTGACCAGCGGCCCGCGCGCGGCATCCTCGACACCTCGGTGGTCATCGACCTCGAGCACATCGAGCCTTCACGGCTTCCGGTCGAGGTTGCCATCAGCGCGATCACGATGGCCGAGCTTGCCGCCGGTCCGCACGCCACACCGGACCCCGAAGAGCGGGCGCGTCGCCAGGACCGGCTCCAGCGCGCGGAGGCCGCGTTCGATCCTCTGCCTTTCGACGCCGAGGCGGCGCGCGCCTACGGGAGGGTCTATTCCGCCGTGGTCGCCGCGGGACGCAAGGCGAGAGGGGCGCGTGCCGTCGATCTCCTCCTTGCCGCGACCGCGTGCGCCGCCGGCCTGCCTCTCTACACCCGCAACCCGGACGACTTCCGCGCCATCGGCGATCTCGTCGAGATCGTCGCGGTGTAAGCGCCACCCGTCGCGGCGGGACCGACTCCTGTCGCGGCGTGAATGAGTCCGCCGGCTCCCGGCGTATCTCCGCCGCGGTGGGCGGTGGGAGCAAGCCCACGCCGCCATCTGAACGTAGGGGTATCCCCTTCCTCGTCAACCGGAAGGCTCTCCTCGTCAACCGGAAGGCTCTCCTCGTCGACGGGAAGGCTTTCCTCGTCAGCCGGAAGGCTCTCCTCGTCAGCCGGAAGGCTCTCCTCGCCAACCGGAAGGCTTTCCTCGTCAGCCGGAAGGCTCTCCTCGCCAACCGGAAGGCTCTCCTCGTCAACCGGAAGGCTCTCCTCGTCGACCGGAAGGCTTTCCTCGTCAGCCGGAAGGCTCTCCTCGTCGAACGGACGGTTCTGCGTGCGGCGGCGCCCAGGTATCCTGCCGGCTCTTGGGGGGATGCTCACGACAACAGCAGCTCGAGATCCTCCCGGGTCAAGCGGGCGATCAGGCTCTCGTCGGCTTGGACGATCGCATCCGCGAGAGTGCGCTTGCCCTTCTGCAATTCCAGGATCTTTTCCTCCACCGTGTCGTGGGCTACGAGCCGGTAGGCGAAGACCGTGCGCTCCTGGCCGATGCGGTGCGCGCGGTCGACCGCCTGCGCCTCGACGGCCGGGTTCCACCACGGATCGAGCAGGTAGACGTATTCGGCGGCGGTGAGATTGAGACCGAGCCCGCCCGCCTTGAGGCTGATCAGAAAGAGCGGACAGCCGCCGGACTGGAACTTGTCGACGCACGCCTGGCGGTCCCTGGTCTTGCCGTCGAGGTACAGATAGGGGAGCCCGGCGGCATCGAGCTGGCGGCGCAGCAGGGCGAGAAAGCTGGTGAATTGGGAGAAGACGAGCGCCTTGTGCCCCTCGGCGAGAACCTCGCCGAGCTGGGGGAGCAGCAGCTCGAGCTTGGCGCACGGCTCTCCCTCCTGGCCACGGTCGATGAGCGCCGGATGGCAGGCCGCCTGGCGCAGGCGGAGCAGCGCTTCGAGGGCCAGGAACTTGGCGCGGCCCATGCCCTGGGCGCCGATCTGCTTGTCGAGAGCCCGGCGATAGTAGTCGCGCATCTCGTCGTACAGCCGGCGCTGCTTTGGGGGCAGCTCGCAGAAGAGCGTCTGCTCGACCCGTCCGGGCAGATCCGGAGCCACCTGCCGCTTGGTGCGGCGGAGGATCAGCGGGCGCAGGGCGCGGCCCAGGGTCTCGCGGGCTCCCGTCTCCGGGGGGCCCGGGTCGCGCAACACGGTCGCGCGGTCGGAGCCGCGGCCCGGCGCGCCGAGGAAGCCGGGGTTCAGGAACTCGAGCAGGCTCCACAGCTCGCCCAGATGGTTCTCGACCGGCGTGCCGGTGATCGCCAGGCGGTGGCGTCCGCGCAGCAGGCGGGCTGCCTTCGCCGTCTGGCTGCCCGCGTTCTTGATCGCCTGCGCCTCGTCGAGGATCACGTAGTCGAAAGCGACGTCCTTGAGCACGCCGATGTCGCGGCGCAGGGTCCCGTAGGTGGTGAGCACGACGTCCCCGGCATCGCCGTCGGTGAACGGGGCGGAGTCCTGAGCGCGGCCGGTGCCGGTGTGGTCGCGGATGCGCAGCGCGGGGGTGAACTGCGCCGCCTCGGCCAACCAGTTGAACACCAGCGACCGTGGGACCACGACGAGCGACGGCGGCAATCGCTCCTCCTGGGCGGCCGCGCGCTGCGCGCGCCGGTCTTCGAGCAGCGCGAGGACCTGCACCGTCTTGCCGAGCCCCATGTCGTCCGCGAGGCAGCCGCCCAGACCGAAGTCGCGCAGGAAGTGGAGCCAGCCGAGGCCGGCCTCCTGATACGGGCGGAGCGTGCCGCGGAATCCGGCGGGCGCCGTGGCGGGAGCGATCCCGGCGAAGCCGCTCAGCCGTTCGCGAGCCCGGGCGAAGGTCGCGTCGCAACTGACGGCCGGCTCGTCGGCCAGCCAGGCGTCGAGCAGCACCGCTTGCGGCACGGTGAACCGCAGGTGGTCCCCTTCCGCCTGTCCGAGCCCGGCGAGCGGCGCCCAGCGTTTCATCCACTCGTCGGGGAGAAGGCCGACGCTTCCGTCGCCCAGCGGCACGAACCCGTCGCCGCGGCGGAGGGCGGCGAGGAGCTGCGGCAGGCCGACCGTCTCCCCCGCGAACTCGGCGTCGCCATGGAGCTCGAACCAGTCGATCCCCGAGGCCACGCTCATCTTGAAGCGGCTCGCGGAGCGGTAGATCTTGCCCTGCGCCTCGACCGTCCACCCGTCGGCGAGGAGCGCGCGCACCGTCTCCGGCACGCGGGCCGGCGCGATGCGCTGGACCTGCTCCCCGGCCCGGGCGGTTTCCTGGCGGAATCCCAGGGCGGCCAGCCGTTCGAGCGCCGCGTCCTCCATCGCGCGATCGCGCCGGAGGAACCGGCGCCCCTCCTTTAGATAGATGCCGCGAGCCGGCGAGCCGGCGTCCACCTCGCAGTCCTCGTACAGATAGGAGACTTTACCTTCCGGCCAGTCCCGGTAGGTGGAGAACCAGCCCGACGGCGGCAGCAGGCGGAGCCGCGGTCCGGGCTTCGCCTCCACCTCCTCGACGCGCAGTGCCGGCGGCAGATCGAGGTGGGGGAGGTCGGCCGCGGTGAGGAGGGTGGCGAGGAAGTCCTCCCGGTCGGCGGCGGGCACGCGGAACGGCACCGGCTGGCACAGGTACGGCAGCCAGCGCCACGCCTTGCCGGTGTCGATCCGTGCCAGCACGTCGAGAGTGAACAGCAATCCGGCGCGGGGCAGAAGATTGATCGTGCGTGCGTCGGTGCGGCGTTTCTCGGCGAGCCGGAGCTCCGGCACGAGCTCGCAGGAGCCGTCCTTCTCCTCCTCGCGCACCGCCAGCCAGAGCTCCCAGGGCGGGCCGTCGTCGAAGCGGAGCGGCTTCTCTCCGATCTGCTGCGGCATGCTCCGCAGATGGCAGCGGCCGGTGGCGCACAGCCGCCGCGCCACCTCCGGCGCCAGCTCATCGGGAACCACCAGCCGCGAGGGGATCTCCAGATATTCCACGGAGTGGAACATCCACAGATCGCCGGACGTCGCACCGGCGAGCAGGTAGAGCAGCTCGCGGTCGAGTGGATCGCGCAGGGTGGGGATCTGGCTGCGGCGTATCCGCAGCGGCTTGAGGACTCCGCGCGGCGGCTTGAGGACTCCGCGCGAGCCGTCCTTGGTGCGGCGGAAGGTCAGAAGCTCGAGCGCGAGAGCTTGGCGGTGCAGGGTGCCCGGCAGGTCGATCACCCAGAGGATCTCGCCGCTGAAAGCCTCCGGGAGCACCGGCGGGGTGGCGAGCGGCGCCAGGGTCTGCCGCCAATCGGGCGGGCGCGGAGCGGGTTTGGCGGCAGGAGGAGGGAGCGGCTGGGCATACTGAACGTCCTCGTCGTCTTCCCAGTCATCCAGGTCGTCATCCCAGTCCGACGAGCTGCTGGCGATTCGGTTGGGCAGGCCGCCGCGAGGCCCCCGGAGGCCGCGCTTGGGATCGGCTGCCACCACCGTGGCCCAGATGTGGCCGCAGATCTCGTCGCGGTCGCTGAAGTCGGGGCATGTACACGTCGCCCAGACCCAATTGCGGTCGCGGTCGAGAACGACCTGGTGCTTCACGGTTCCCAAGACCGTCGCTTCCACCCGGTCGCCGGTGCAGAGGCTGAGCTTGACGAGGCCCTGCCGAAAGCAATCGGCTCCGCGGGTGCGGACCGCGGGAAGGACGTCGGGGAAGAGTTTCGTGGTCAGCGACATGGCTGGACATAATATCAGGTGGACAGGGGTGTCAGGTACGCGGCGCACGTCACTCGTTTTGCGGAGGGGCGCGACCACGGCGCGCTCCGGGCCGCCAGTGCCATCCCCCCGGTGGGGTTCAGTCCGCGCTGCGGTGCTCCAACCGGTAGCTCCAGGGGAACGGCGGTTGGTGGAAGCGCTGCAGGCGGAAAGCGTGGCGGAGGCGGGGCGAGAGCCGCCAGCCGTCTTCGCCGGGCGCGACGGGGACGTAGATGCCGTCCTGGAGGGTCAGAAGGTCGAAGCGAACGGTGGCCTTGCGGGCATCGAGGAGCCAGAGCTCGCGGACGCCGGCGCGGGCGTAGAACGGCGGCAGCCGCTTGAGATCCTTGCCGATCGAGCTGTTGCTGACGATCTCGACGATCAGGTCCACCGCCCCTTCGAAGGCGAGGATGCCGTTCTGACCCTTGCTCCGAAGGGAGGGAACGAGCCGCACGCGGCCGCTCTCGACCGACTCCCGAAAAACGGCGAGCACGTCAGGCTCCGTCGTGATGCTTGCAAAGGGCGACCGGAACCGGCGACGATCCGACTGCACGGTCCGTCATCAACCGAGCGAGCGCCGTCACCAAGCGAGAGAGCGCTGTCATCCAACGAGAGAGCGCCGTCACCAAACGAGCGAGCGCTGTCATCCAACGAGCGAGTGGAGAGGCTGCGTTCGTGAGCTCAGTGACCCAACTCGCGAGCGCAGGGACCGCGCACCGTGCGCTGTCATCGCGTCCGCGAGCTCAGGGACTGCGTTCACGAGTGGAGAGGCGGCGTTCGTGATCTCAGGGCCTCAACTCGCGAGCTCAGGGGCCGCGGACCGTGC
>Ga0134124_10000185_pt1 | contig 56846 bp, 90 predicted proteins | sample KB304_FD_96880 | JGI IMG/M metagenome (GOLD analysis project Ga0134124, IMG submission 96880) | Terrestrial soil microbial communities without Nitrogen fertilizer from Kellogg Biological Station, Michigan, USA - KB3-0-4 | ecosystem: Environmental > Terrestrial > Soil > Unclassified ...
CGGCACCAATACGCGGGCGGCGTTGCTGGTGCTGTGGAAGCGCAGCGCGACCGTGATCGAGAAGATCCTCGCCACAGGCACCGGGTCGAGTGGGTCGCCCGCGACGATGGGCTATGAAGGCACGATCAGCGCGGCAGACGTGACCGCCGCACGGAATAGCTAATGGCCGCCGACTACAAGATCAAGTATCCGTCTGATTCCGTCACGATCACCGCGACGGGGCTGGCGAGCCTCGGGAGCAGTTCCACATTCGTCGCGGGCTACGAACTCGACACGGTGAGCAACCGGACGAACGTCGATGTCACGCACCTGCTCAGCGGGAAGATCACGGTTGGCACCACGCCCACGATCAACACGCAGATCCAGATTTGGATGATCCCGGCGAAGTCCTACGCCTCTGGCACGCCCGTGTGGCCGGATGTGTTTGACGGCACGGCGAGCGCCGAGACGGTGCAGAGTGCCGGGTCGCTCGCGGGCTACGGCGTGCTATTGAAGTCGATCCTCGTGGACGCGACGACCAGCAATCTGGCTTATGAGTTCTCCGAGATCGACCTCGCGGCTGCCAACGGCGGCTCGATGCCGTTCGACTATGTGATCTTCGTGACGCACAACACGGGCGTGGCGCTCAACGCGACGGGTGGGAACCACACGATGACGTACACGCGCGTGCAGTACCAGAGCACCTAAGTGCCGTCGATTCTGATCCCTGGCCGTGCCGCAAGAGGGCAGAGACCGCCTTATGGTCGACCGCTCCTTAATCGTGACAGCCGTCAATTCGACGGCCTGCGGCGGCTGTGGTTATTCGGGACGGTGAATCCGAGCGAATACACGCTCGGACTTCCGGTAACGCTGAGCGGGCCTCCCGTGATGACGGCGATCGATCTCGGTGGCATGGCGGGATATTGCACGGGGGGAAACAGCTACGCCTACACGCAAGGCGAGGGCGTCTCGGCTAGCAATTGGAGCGTGCATCTCAGGTTTAAAGCGCTCGCGTGGCCGGGAGCCTTTACTACACTGTTTGACACCGCCAATCGCCACTTATCGCTGTTTATTGAGACGGCCGGGAACGTGAGCTTTCAGTCTGCCTCTCTGGGCGGACTGGACTCTGTGGCGACTGGATTTGCAGTGAACGTCTGGAACACCTTAACGGCGGTGATTGACGGCACGCGCACGTATGGCTACGTGAACGGGCGTCAGATCTCGTCGGTCGCAGTTCGGGGCGACCTCGGGCTCTCCGACGATTTGGTGTTTGGGGGAAACCCCAGTGGCGGCGGTTCGATGCCAGACATCGTGTATGAGCACGCCAGGCTGTACGACCGATCACTGTCGCCAAATGAGGTCTGGACACTCGACGACCCCGCGACGCGCTGGGATCTCTACTGGGTGCCAGGGCGGCGCGTGTACTTCGATACCGGCGCGACATCGCAGCGTCGTTTCTATTTGGTGTGAAGGGATAACCGATGCCGTTTGATCCGCATCAGAACTTTGCGTATGGGGCCGTGTTGGTGGCGCCGTCTCCGGCGACCTCGGGCCTCACGCTGACGCTTGAGGCGGGACAGGGTGACGACTTCCCAGATCCAGGCGCGCAAGGCTACGCGGTCACGATTTGGCCGGCGAACACGATCCCGAGGAGCTTTAACGCCGAAGTCGCGCGGGTCACGGCGAAGACGGGCGACGTGCTGACGCTGACGCGGGCGGCCGAACATCCGTTCACGGCGATGCCGGTGGAGATTGGCTACCAAATAGCCAACACGGTCACCGCCGCGATCATCAAAGCGATCGAAGACGCGCTGCCAGGGCCAACTGGACCGACGGGTCCTGCTGGTCCAACGGGGCCGTCAGGTCCCACCGGTCCGACGGGTGCCGACTCTACGGTCCCAGGGCCCACGGGCCCAACAGGCCCGACGGGTTCGCAGGGACCAACTGGCCCGACCGGCGCGAATAGCACGGTGCCAGGGCCGACCGGCCCCACGGGTGCCACGGGACCGACCGGTCCGACCGGACCCGCGTCAACGGTTGCAGGTCCGACCGGCGCCACCGGCCCAACAGGTGCGACTGGTCCAACAGGTCCGGCCTCGACGGTGGCAGGGCCCACAGGACCCACCGGCGCGACGGGCCCGACTGGCCCAGCGTCGACCGTGGCCGGACCCACCGGCCCGACTGGTGCCACGGGCGCGACTGGTGCCACGGGCCCCACCGGCGCCACGGGACCGACAGGCGCCCAAGGCGACAAGGGCGGCCTGCGGTTCAACTTCTCGACGACGACTTCGGACGCCGATCCTGGCCAGGGCGTGTTCCGCTACAACAACGCGACCATCGCCAGCGTCACGTCGATTTTCATCGACCTACTCGACCAGGGCGGCGTCGACGTCTCGTCGTTTATTGACGCCTGGGACGACAGCACGAGCACGGTCAAGGGCTATCTCGTCATCAAGAGCAACGACAACGCAGACGTGACGGTAAACGTCTGGCGCATCGACGGATGGACGACCGCGAGCGGCTATCGGAAGATCACGGTCACGTTCGTCTCTGGTGCGCTGCCGGCGAACGCTGAAGCGTGCACGATCGAGTTCTCACGGACTGGCGACATTGGCGCGACTGGACCGACGGGGCCGACCGGAGCCACGGGTGCCACCGGGGCGACTGGCGCGACCGGACCGACTGGTCCAACAGGTGCGACTGGTGCGGCGTCCACAGTGGCAGGGCCCACGGGGCCAACGGGTCCGACTGGACCAACCGGCGCGAACTCGACGGTTGCTGGGCCAACTGGCCCGACCGGTCCGACAGGCCCCACTGGGCCAACCGGTGCGGATTCGACCGTGGCCGGTCCGACTGGACCTACGGGGCCGACGGGTGCAACCGGCGCCACGGGGGCAACCGGCGCGACTGGTGCGCAGGGCGATAAGGGCGGACTCCGCTACGCCTTCAGCACGACAACCGCCGATGCCGACCCGGGGCAAGGAATCTTCCGCTACAACAACGGCACGATCGGATCGGTCACGCAGATCTTCATCGACTTGCTCGATGTTGGCGGCGTCGACGTGTCCGCGTTTATCGACCAGTGGGACGACTCGACCTCGACCGTCAAGGGCTACCTGGTCATCAAGTCGAACGCGAACAACGATGCCACGGTCAATGTCTGGCAGATCACCGGCTGGACGACGGCCTCTGGCTATCGGAAGCTCACGGTCGTCTATGTGAGCGGCGCGCTGCCGTCCAATGCGGAGGATTGCACGATCGAGTTCTCCCGCACGGGCGATCTTGGCCTCACCGGCCCAACTGGCCCGACCGGTCCAACTGGGCCAACGGGACCGACAGGAGCGAACTCCACCGTCGCTGGGCCAACGGGCACCGCCGGGCCGACAGGACCGACAGGCCCAACGGGCGCGACGGGCGCCGCCTCGACGGCGGTCGGGCCGACAGGTCCGACAGGGCCAACCGGTCCCACTGGTCCAACGGGCGCGAACAGCACCGTCACTGGACCCACCGGGCCGACTGGCCCAACGGGGCCGACAGGTGCTCAGGGCCACAAGGGCGGCATCCGATACGACTTCGACACGACGACGAGCGACGCGCAGCCAGGCGCCGGGAAGATGCGGTTCAATCACGCCACGCTGGCGAGCGTGACGAAGGTGTTCCTCGACGGCACGGACGCCAACGGGATCACGATGGGCCAGCTGTTCGCGACGGCACTGGACAACCCCGGCTACCTGTACATCAAGTCGAACGACAACACCGACAACACGGTGTGCATCTTCCGCGTCACGGACGAAGACGACGCGACGAGCTACCAGAAGATCAACGTCGTGTTCGAAGCGGGCGCGGCCGTGCCGAGTAACGGCGAGGCGTGCGTGCTGCAGTTCTCGCGCACGGGCGCGGCGTCGACCGTCGCCGGTCCGACCGGGCCGACTGGGCCAACAGGCCCGACCGGTCCGACTGGCGCGAACTCGACGGTCACAGGTCCGACCGGACCCACGGGTCCGACAGGTCCGACGGGACCGACCGGCACATCTGGACCCACGGGACCGACGGGTCCGACCGGCCCATCCGTCGCGCTCTACAACGCGAACAGCACCGACGTCACCGCGAACGCGACCGACACGTACATCACCGGCAGCGACCTAGCCACGCCGAGCAACCTGAAGATCGGCACGATCCTCAAGTGGACACTGATCGCCACGAAGACGAACACGGGCACCGCGGTTCCGTCGTGGGCGGTCCGTGTCGGCACGGGCGCCACGGTCACCGACACGGCGCGGGTCACGGTCACCGGGGCCGCGCAAACGGCAGCGACTGACGTGGGCCGGTTTGAAGTCGTGGCCGTGGTGCGCGCGACTGGCGCCACGACCATCATCGCCGTCGGCCTCGAGATGCAGCACAACAACGGCGCGTCAGGGTTCCAGACCGTGGCCGTCGAGCGGCAGGCGACGTCGACCGGGTTCGACGCGACGATCGCCAGCACAAAGATCGGCCTGTCAGTCAACCCCGGCACTGCGGCCGTCTGGACATTCCAGGTCGTGGCCGCCGAACTCATCAACCGCGCATGAACATCCACCTTCTAAGTTTCCCCTCCGCGCCAACGACTGCGGCCTATTCGCTGTGTGGCTTCACGTCTGCGACGATCCGCTTCGCTAAGGTGCTGCGGCTGCTCGGGCACCACGTCACGCTCTACGCCTCTGAGCAGAACGAGGCACCATGCGCCGAGCTCGTGACGGTCATCACCAACGAGGAGCGTGAGACCATCCTCAACGGCGTGGAGTACCAGACGGCGCCGATGGTGCAGGCGTGCTATCCGCTGTGGGACTTGGCGAACAAACGCACGATCCGAGAGATCGCCAAACGCAAACAGCCGCACGACGTCATCTGCACGATCGGCGGGGCCGCCCATCAGCCTATTGCCGAGGCGCACACCGACCTGATGACGGTGGAGTTTTCGATCGGCTACTGCTCGAGCTTCGCCATCTATCGCGTGTACGAGTCGCACTACTGGCGTGGCGTGACGCACGGGTTCCAGGTCCAGAAGCAGTTCAACGCCGAGGGCGGCGGTGACGGCCGGTTCTTTGACACAGTGATCCCGCTTTTCTTCGAGAAGGACGCCTTCCGGCCGCGCGTGAAGAAGGACCCGTTCGTCCTCTACGTCGGCCGACTCACGCCGAAGAAGGGCATCGCCATTGCGTGCGAGGCCGCCCACCGGGCTGGTGTGCCGTTGAAAATCATCGGCCACGGCGATCCGAAACTCATCACGCACGGCGCTGAGTATCTGGGAGCGCTGCCCGATTCTGAGCGCAACGAGTGGATGAGCCGTGCGACGGCGTTGCTGTGCCCGACGCTCTACGTCGAGCCGTTCGGTTCGGTAGCCGTCGAGGCGCAACTTGCGGCGACTCCAGTCATCAGCACGGACTTCGGCGGCTTCGTGGAGACGGTGGAGCCCGGCAAAACTGGCTACCGCTGCAACTACCTCGGGGAGTTCGTCCAGGCGATCCACGACGCGCCATCGCTCGACCCGCGCTACATCCGCGCACGGGCGGAACGGCTGTACTCGCTTGAAGCCGTGGCACCGCAATACCAGGCGTACTTCGACCGGCTGTCGCTGCTGTGGGGTGATGGGTGGAACACGATCAACGCGACGTCGATGGCGATTGAGCAGGTGGCCTGATGTTTGGTTCGAACGTGTTCGCAGGCGCGTATTTCGCGCAAGGGCCCGCCACGCTCACTGGCCCGCAGATTCTCTTTATGGCTGCGATCTTTGAGGCGCGGTCGTCGGATGTCTCGTTCACTGGACGGTCGGCCGGCGTGACCTTTGAGACGCTCGCTGCCGCAGTCACCTTTGCCCCGCTGCTTCTGGAGTAACCATGCCTGCTCTTGACCGATGGAACGAGAACAGCACCGTCATTGTCAACGCGGCCTTTGTCGACGAGGACGGGGCGCCTGTGACACCGAACGCCGCCAAGTATCGCGTCGATGATCACGCGAGCGAGACGGCGATCGTGGCCCTTACGGCAATTAGCCCGCTCTCGACGGCCGTCGACATTGAGATCCCAGGCTCCGCAAACAAGATGGTCGACACCACCAAACGCACTGAGGTCCGAAAGGTCACCGTGCAATTCACCTACGGATCCGGCCGGCGAGGGACGGCCGAGTACCGCTACGAGCTTGTCAATCTGCAGTTCGTGACCGCGACGCTGGTACCGTGACCGACGCAACGACCTGTCAGAACTGCGCGTCGTTCAAGCAGCGGTGGAAGGACGGATCCGGCTTCTGCTGGCATCTCCACCTGCCGCGGCACGCCGATCAGCCGATCTGTGAGGCGTTCGCGCCGAAGGTGATCAAAGTCAACTGGCCGACGAGCCCTTGAGCTTGTCCAGGTAGTTCGCCCACTGCTGAACCATCTCGGCCCGAGTCAGGACGCCAGTGCGCGCTCGCGCAAATACGCCGAGAGCGACTGGTGATCCGCTGCGGCTTTTAGGGCTTCCAACTCGGCGTCACAGAAGCGCACCATGACCGCATGCCGCAACTTGAGGGCAACTGGTTTTGGCTTCGGGCCGGTTTTCTTGCCTTTCCTCATGGCTTGCCTAGCTTATCATAATTATTCGTAACCCCGGTTGCTTTTCGCTTGCAATCGTCGTAACTCATGTTTATAGTCTCACTCATGGCAACCACACAGACCGCAGCCGCCGTGATTTCCGCCCGTATCCTGGCCCTCGTCGCTTCCGGCGTTGATGTCATTGACGCCATGAAAGCGGTCTGCGGCAAGGAGGCCACCGAGGCCATGATTGAAAGCCTCTACACCGAACTGCGCCAGAAGGGAGGCCGGTAATGTTCGCTGTTCCCTACGGCACCGTCGCCCAATCTCTGACCGACATCGGCGCCTGCGATACCGCGCAAGTCATCGCCGACCGAAACGGCGCCCCGGTCGCAATTGTGATGGACGCTAATGGCTACTTCCTGTTGGAGCAGCCAGACGACATGGACACCGCGTGCGAGTGGGGCTGGACGCTCTACGCGGTGGTGGACCCGACCGAGGCCGAAGCGTGACCGCCGCTATGACGGACTGGCTGATCGTGCTCTGCGTGTTCGTTGCCGCCCTGACGCTCGCGGCCTTCGTGGAGGAAGTCACCCGATGACCGTGCTCTGGGCCGTTGCCGACGTGGCGTTGCTCTTGGCCTTTGGCGTGGCGGCGATGACGCTGGTGGCCATGTTCATCACCGGAGAGGACTAACCCATGACCCAAGTCGAAGCGCGCAAGGTTGGCATCCGTGAACTCCTGCGCCGGTTGCAGGAAGCCCAAGAGGATCTCCGCGCGTGCCAGGAACAGCGGGATCTGTTGCTCCAGCAGTTGGCCGAGACGCGGCGGCGACGGCTCGTGTTAGCGGCGTGAATGAAGAAGGCCCGCCGCTGGAACGGCAGGCCCAAACGAGAGAGTGAGGTTTCGAGATGAGTGTAGTTGCAATGCCCACAAAACCGCAACCCGTGAAACGTGTCGGGCTCGCGCTGGAGTACCTGAACCGCTGGCCTGAGCCCTTGCGTCCTACGGGCTACATCGCATGGGGCGACGATCTCACGCTCGGCCTCATGGACGGCTCATCGCCGACGACCGTGACGATCTTCTGCGGATCGATCGAGTCACATCTGGCCGAGGGCGCTGTGTTCAGCCTGATCCAGAAGCTCTACCGGACCGACGACATTGACTGCTTTCTCGACCGCTATGACGTGTGCGTGGCGCGCGAGCGCGACACGGTGCCGGCGGCGGTGTATGTGCAGCACCACCGGCACACCGATCCAGCGTTCAGCGTGCTCGCCCTCTACACGTTCGCGCAAGCCATCTTGGACTACGCGTGCGGGAAAGAGGACTACAACGGGCAGATCGAACGGCTGAAGGCGACGATCCACGCGATCGAATCCGAGCGCGACGGAAAGGCGGTGCGGGCATGACGACCAGCGAAACCATCAACGAACTCGCCGCCGCTCTAGCGAAGGCTCAGATCGAAATGACCGGGGCTAAGAAGGACAGCACCAACCCGCACTTCAAGTCGGCGTATGCGGACCTGGCGTCCGTGCGCGACGCGGCCAAGCCGCTCGCATCTCACGGTATCGCGGTCATTCAGTCCTGCCGCATGGCGACCACCGAGGCCGGCCAGATGGTCGCGGAAGTCGAGACGCGGCTCGTCCATGCGTCCGGCCAGTGGATGGCCGACACGCTGGCGGTGCCGGTGTCGAAACCGGACGCGCAGGGCATCGGCTCGGCCATTACCTACGGCCGGCGTTACTCGCTCGCCGCGTTCGCGGGGATTGCCCCGGCCGACGACGACGGCGAAGCGGCAGTCGGGCGCTCGGCTGGACCGATGCCGGTGGTCACGCCGAAAGAGCCCCAGGGCTTCCAAGACTGGCTGGACGATCTCCGCGCCAGTTCCACGGACGGCAAGGAAGCACTGCGTCAGGCGTGGAAGGACTCTCCGGCCCAGATGAAGAACTACTACATGGCGACCAATCCAAAGTGGGCCGACACGCTGAAAGGCTGGACCTCGTGAAGATTCACACGATGCCCCAACGGTCGCCTGAGTGGTTTCAGGCACGGGCGGGCTTACTCACCGGGTCGGCGGCGGGCGACATGTTGGCGACCATAAAGACCGGGGAAGCCGCAGCCCGTCGTGACCTCCGCACGCGCCTCGTCACCGAGCGGCTGACGAACAGCCCGCAGGAGGACACGTTCATCAACGCGGCGATACAGCGCGGAATTGACTGCGAGCCGTTGGCGCTCCAAGCCTACGCGCGGATCACGGGCGAACTCCCCGAACTGGCCGGGTTCTGCGCGCACGACACCATCCTGGCGGGCTGTTCACCGGATGCCCACGTCGGCGACTGGCACACGCTCGTCAGCCTCAAGTGCCCGAAGTCGAGCACGCATCTCGGCTACATCAAGGCCGGGACATTCCCGAGCACCTACGAACCGCAGATGCTCCACGAACTCTGGATCACCGGCGCGCGGGCCTACGACTTCCTGTCGTGGGATGACCGTTTCCCTGAGCGGCTGCAGACGTTCCATGTGCGCGTGTTGCGCGACGACGCCAAGGTGGACGCCTACGCCGCGAAGGCGATGGCGTTCCTCGATGAAGTCCAGTTGGAAACCGACGGCCTGCTCGGGTGGGACGTCATGAAGGAGTCCGCGTGAAGCGGCCGACCGAGCGCCCGTGCCGGTGTTGCGGGCGCATTTTCTCGTCCGTTGTTGCCGAGTCGTCGCTGTGTTCTCGGTCGTGCGTGAACCGGCTGCGGAAGCTGCCCACGCCTGATCAGAGATTCTGGCGGAAGGTTGATCGGCGCGGCGTTGACGAGTGCTGGCCGTGGTTGGGTGGAACATCACACGACGGACGTGGCCGGATGCTTTGGACGGACGGGCATCAGTGGTCCGCTCCGAGAATTGCGTGGGCGCTGGAGTTCGGCTCACCGGCCGAGCGGTCCTTGCACGTCTGCCACACCTGCGACAACCCGAATTGCTGCAACCCGAAGCACCTATGGCTCGGCACGTCGCGCGACAACGTGGCTGACCGGGACCACAAGAACAGAACCTCAAAAGGCCAAGCGCACTACTGCGCGAAGCTGACGCCTGAGCAGGTTCTCGACATCTTCTCATCCCCTGATGGGCCGTCCGCTTTGGCGAGAAAGTACGGCGTGAGCGCCAGCGTGACGTCGGCTATCAGGCTCGGCAAGAAATGGCGACACGTTACGCAGCATGGAGGTTCAGTTGGCTTATCAGAAGGATGACTCAGAGCTTGGTGCCTTGTGGGTAAAAAGCAGCGCCAAGGGGCCGTATATGACCGGCGAGATCAACGGCGTCAAAGTGGTGTGTTTCCCCGCGAAGAAGTCCAGTGACAAGTCGCCTGACTGGCGCGTCCTGAAGTCGAAGCCGCTCGCTGGCACCGCGCCCGCAGAGCCCCGTGGCGGTGACTGGGAATGATCTTCCAGGCGTTCTGCGACGACGACGCCCACTTCGCGCTGGACAACCGGCCGGCGTGGCTCGCGTTCCTCGGCACGGTGCGCGGTTCCGAGTTGACCGTGACCGTGGAGAAGAAGTCGCGGAAGCGGAGCGTCGTCCAGAACGCCTGGCTGTGGGGTGTGGCCTATCCGCTGATCGCGGAGTCGATCGGCTACGACCACCACGAGCACGAGCATCTGCACTACGACTTGCTGGCTGTGCGGTTCGGCACGAAGGCCGTGACGCCGCTCGTTGACGGAGCGCCGCCGCGCATCGTGCCTAAGCAGACCAGCGCCGGCCTCACGACAAAAGAGTTCAGCGAATACATGGAATGGCTGGTGCGGTTCGCCGCGGAGAAGTTCTCCGTCGTGCTGCCGCTACCGGACGAGAAACGAGAGGCCGCGTGACTTGGTTTCAATGCCCGCACTGTCTCCGGCGCGGTGAGCCAGAGGACGCCCGCGAAGGCTGGGAATCCGGCGACCGTGATCAACCAGGCTACGCCTTCGACGCCTGTCGGGTCTGTATGCCGTCAGAGGAGGACCGCGAGCGTGCCGCCGAGGCGAAGGCGGACGCCATGCGCGACGAGGCCACGAACGGCCCGGACGGGTGGCGCTGATGGATACCGGGATCAGGAACTTCGACATCGTGAACGCCATGCGCGACTTTGGCGGCTCGTTCGTCCAGGCGCTCGCGGCGGCCTTCGAGCGGGCCGACGCCGAGAACTTCGAGAAGCTGAAGACGGCATTCCCAGAGTATTGGGCGGAATACGCCGACCTCGCCACGCTGCGAAAGGTGCGCGCCAATGCCTGACCTCATCCGCAACGCGCCGCAGAAGCCGACCAGACTGTCCCGTGACGTGGCGTCGTGGGCGCGGCGGGTCAACCGTGCGGCGGCGAAGAACAAGGCCGTGAAAGCCTCACACGCGGCCTGGGCGAAGGTGTCGAAGGCTGTCAAGGCGCGGCACGGTGGCCGCTGCCGGATCTGCCGCTGCCGCACGACGGTGGCCGGGAGCGGCGCGAACCCCAACCACTTTGGCTCGGCGCATCACATCGTCTACCGCTCAGCCGGTGGAGCGGACGACCTGCAGAACCTGATCTGGCTGTGCGCGGAGTGCCACCAGAAGGAACACGCGCACGAGTTAGACATCCGAGGCACGGCCGACAAACTGAAGATCACGATCCACCTGAAGGCTGACCGGCGCCTGGCGTGCAAGGAAAGGGGGCGACCGCGTGATCAAGACCTACAAGTGTGACGACTGCGGCGGCATCTTCGAGACGGAGCGATCTGAGGACGCCGCCAACGCTGAGGCCAAGGCAAACTTCGGGGTGGACGACGCGAATGAGCGGACTGACTTCGCGGAAGTCTGCGACGACTGCTACCAGGCCATCATGGCGGCCCACCGACGGGAGGTGCTGCAGTGATCTCCTGGCTCATCCACAAACTCTCGGACCTCCTCGGCTACGAGGACAAGACGGCCGTGATGCAAACGCTCCCGAAGCCCACCGAGCGTTTCGACTACACCAAAGCCCGCGCCGGCTACTACCGGGCCAAGGCGCGGACGGAGACGGGGCGGCTGCTGGCGAAGCCGAAGCGCCGCACGCACGACAACGTGGTGCCCATGCGGAAGGTGGGCCGATGATCCGCCCCTGCACGTTCTGCGGTACCCAGCGGAAACCCGCGAAAGTGGCCCGCTGCAAGAAGCACAAAACCAAGCACGTCGGCTACCACCACGCGGCGGTGAAGGGCACGGGCCGGTACGACAGCCAGTACCAGCCGACCGACCTGCCCGCGCATGTCATCGACGCCATATTCCTGCGTGAGCAACGCAAGAAGCGCCCAGCCTGGAGCCTCTGCCGATGACGGACACAACCGATCGCAGTTGGTGGGAGAACGTCCCGCGCGCCGTGTGGCCGGACGTGCAGCGCCACCACGAAGCCCTCATGGCCGGCACGCGGTTCGCCAAGCTGAACCAGTTGTCGACCGCGCTCACGGTGTCCAGTGAGGACGAGCGGCGCTTCCGGCCGAAGCCGCAGCGCGAGGAGGCGGTGGCGTGAGCACGATGCCGCTGTTCGATCAACCCGTCCACCGCCTAGCGGACACCAGCCTCTCGGCCTTCGCCCATGTGCGCGAGACGCTGAGCGAGCGCCAGGTGCCGGTGTTTCTGAAAGTCCACGACTACGTGGCGCTCACCGGCTACGACGACGTGACGGGCGGCGAACTGGCGGAATGGGCTGGCGTCCCGATCTTGTCCTGCCGGCCACGGCTCACCGAGTTGGTGGATCTGGGCTGGCTCCTGAAAGGCCCGGCGCGCAAGAGCCGCGCGGCCGGCGAGTCGAGAAGTCATGGCGTGTTTCCCGCGGTGCCGCGTGCGGCCGTGGAGCGCGTACGGGTATGAACGGCGACGGTCGGCGGAAGGCGGCGGAATGGGAAGAGCCCCAGCGTTCCAGTTCTACGCGGCGGATTTTTTAGTGGGTACGAGTGAGATGTCAGTCGGGGAAGTCGGCTTATACGTGCGGATGTTGGCGTTGTCGTGGGACAAGGGCGCCCTGCCCTCAGAGCACGACCGCCTGGCCCGGATGGTGGGCGTGTCGCTGAGGGAGTTCCGGGCGCTCTGGTGTGCGGTGGCCGAGAAGTGGACTGTCACCGAGGCCGGATACGTCAACGGACGCCTCGAAGATCAACGCGACCAGCGGCAAGCGTTCGCCCAAGTGAGGGCTGCGGCTGGACGAAAAAGCGGCGAGTCACGACGAACGAAACGTGAACACAACGCGAACATAAGCGGAACACAAGACGAACAAACACCCCAACGAAAACGAACTCTTCAGTCTTCAGTCTTCGATCTTCAGACTTCAGATCAAGAGCACACACACCCCGCGCGAGTGGCGACGAACCCTCACTCGACGTCGACAAACCTCGTCAACGGCTCACAGCAGCGCCTTCACGGTTCGCACGCCTGGTGCTCATGGCCGGTTCGAGACGGGCTGTGTGTGCCGATGTTTCTGCACCGCGAGTTCGTGGGCAAAGGCGGCAAGACGGACGCCGAAATGATGGCGTGGTACGTGGGCACGCTTGAGCGGTTCGATGGTGTCGCCGTTGGGGAGGACGCGCTGACGTTCTGGCGCCGGGAGTTCTCGGCCTGGATTGGGATCGCGTCCACGGCGGCGGTGGCTGAACGTCCTGGGCGTGCCGAGCGGGTGATGAGCGCGGCCGAGCGGGTGATTGCGAAGCAGATCGAACACCACAAGGCGGTGACAGATGGCCGATAGCGGAACGGGCAAGCCCCTCGTCACGGCGGCACTGGCGAAACTCTCGATCCTCCGGCAAGCGTCCGACGTGAGCGACCTCACGCTCGACCTCTACGCGGCCGAACTCGAAGCGGCCGGCATCACGCCCGACGTCGTGGTGATCGCCTGCCAGGGGCTTCAGTCGCAACCGCGGGCGGAAGGCGAGACGGCATTCCCGAGCCTCGGGACGCTGCTCGAGCGGTGCTACGCGATTCGCCGCGAGTGGCAGAAGCAAGCCGAGGCCGTCGCCAGCCAGCGGCTCCTCGAGGCCGAGCGCAGCGGCCAGCGGAACATGACGAAGGCCGAGGCGGCGGCGTTCATCGCGCAACTGAAGGCCGACGTCGATCGCCGGGTGCGTGAACTCCGAGACGAGAAGGCGCCGCGATGAAGGCGTGGGAGCCTGATCAGCGGCACAACTGCCGGCAGTGCCTCGACGATCCGCACGGCTGGATTGTCCTCGAGTGCCCGAACGAAACCTGCGGCCGGTCGAACGGCGGCGACGTGCTCCACCGCCCGCACAACTTCGCCGTCCGCTGCCCGCACTGGCTGAAGGAACACGCCACGGCGCTGAGCGAGTCGGCGCGCAAGTCTGTAGAGAAGGGCAAGACGCCCTCGCAGGCGGCGTACGACTCGATTGACGCGGTGAACGGGACGTACCGCTGGCAGCACGCGAAGACGGAGCGGGCGCGGTGGGCTGAGAACTGGGAGCGGACGCGCGTGGATCACTTCGACGGGGCCGCATGAGGGCGCCCTATGGCTCTGCCGCCACGACGGACACGCGCGTCCTCACGGCCTTGTCCCGTGGCCCGTTGACGCAGCAGCAGATCGATCAGCAGCTCGGCTTTGCGAAGTACGGCGCGAAGGCGTCGCTCGCGAGGCTCCTCGCGGCGGGCTTGGTGGTCAAGGAGCCGTCGGAGGAGCTGGCGTCAAGGAAGCAGTACCGGAAGGTGCGCGCGTGAGATACGCCGCCCGCGTGGACGGCACGCACCGGGAAGTGATCGACGCCTTGCGCGCGTGCGGCTGGCTGGTGGCCGATACGAGCCGCCTAGCGGGCTTTGTGGACTGCGTGGCGCAACGGCGCGGGGTGACGCGGCTGATTGAGATCAAGCGCCCCAAGGGCAAGCTGACGTGGTTACAGGCCCAGATGATCGCGGCGGGCTTTGACGTGCGGGTGTTGCGTTCGGCGGAGGAGGCGGTGAGGTTGCAATGACTGAGACACAAACGCTGGACGCGATCCGCGCCATTCTCGCCAGCCTGCTCGACGATCGCCTTGCCACCGGAGCGAGCTACGCCTTCGAAGAACTGTACAGGGCCGTCCAGCGCGTCTACGCCAACGTGACCGGCGAGGCGGTGCGCGGGTATCTCGAGCAGCTCCGCGGGCAGGGTAGGGCTGTCCGGATTCCCGCGGGCGATTCTTTCCGCTATCAGCGCCGTGTGGCGCCACGGGCGAAGACGGCGTGATCACCATGCGCCTGGACGTCACCGCGCGCGAGCAAGCCGTCATTGAAGAGATGCGGGCTTCTGGTCGCTACGCGACCGAGGCCGACGCGGTACGCACAGCCATCTGGGCCCATGCGACGCATCTCGGCATCGACGTGCCGGTCGAGGCCTTCGCCGTGGGTGGGCGCCAGCCGTCGCTGTTTGAGGAGGCGCATTCTTGACTCGGCCGCAGAGGATTTTCGACATGTTGACGCGCGCCACGCACCCGTTGACGGCGTCCCAGATCGCACATGCACTCCGCGACGAGACGAACTCCGTGTCTGCCGATCTCTCGCGGATGGTCCGGTGCGTGGACATCGTCGGGCTGTTACCGCGGCACAGGGGGAAGCCTGAGCGGCTGTTCCGGCTGAAGCCTGGAGCATTCCGGCCGGCGACTCCCATCGGCCATAGGCCCGCGTTCCCACGGCGCGCGGTGGAAGAAGGCGTGACCTGGCCCATGCGGATCTTCGACGTGCTCACCGCCTCACCGGAGGCGATGACGGCGGGTGAGATTGCGGAACTCCTCGGCGTGCCAACGAAGATGGTCGCCTCGGATCTGAGCCGGATGCGCGTGCTGTACGTGGACGTCGTCGCGCAGATCAAGAGCGCCGGATCGAAGCCGTGCAACTGCTACCGGCTGAGACCTGGAGTCCCACGGCCAGGGACGCCGCGGCAGTTGTGGGTCACGCCGCCGCAGCCGGTTGAACCGCCCACGCCCACGCCGGTCAATCTCGATCGCTATCGGCCCGTGGTGATGGTGGAAGGGCGTCCGATGCAGGTCATGTGGCCGCTCCGCTTCGATGAGGTGGCGTCGTGACGTGGGTGGCGCGGACAGGGGAGGGGCAGTGACCGCTAGGCAGCTTGAAACCCTCTTGGAACGACGGCACGCCAGTGACGTGTTTGTGCCCCAGTGCAAGATGGGCTCGTCCGGTAGTCGCATCCTGGACGGTTGGGCGTTGCTCCCGACGTGGAGCCCATTGACGGCCATCGGCTACGAAATCAAGGTTTCGCGCTCAGACTGGCTGCAAGACCAGAAGTTTGAGGAGTATCGCGGGTGCTGCCATTTGTTTCTCGTCGTGGCGCCGCCCAAGGTGGTCGCCGCGTCCGAGATGCCAGCCGGCGTCGGGCTACTGGAGCCAGTAGGGCAGGGTGACGGCCAACGTCTGGTTATGCGTGTGAAGCCCGTCAGGCAGGAGGCCGACTTCGCGAAGCTGTCGCGTCTGATGGCCCACGCGCTCATGTGGAAGAAGGGCATCGGCGGGAGTTCTCAGGCACGGCGCGAGCGGCAGATCGCCTACTGGCAGTCGCTGGTGGATCAGCGGGAACGCGGCCACACCCTCGGGCGCGAAGTCAAAGGCCGCATTCGCGACACGATCCGCGAACTACTCAGCGCCGCGCAAACGGCCGAGTCGCGGGCGAACACGCTGCAATGGGCGGCGGAAGTCTTCGATAGCCTCGGGATCCGTCCCGGCTATGACCGTTGGAGCACCGAGCGGAACATCACGCAAGCCCTCGGTAGCCAGCGCGAGAACCTGTTACGCGACATTGACCAGGGCGTGGCCGCGCTGCGTCGTCTGCGGGACATCGTTGGCGCTGAGGAGCGGGCGAAAACCGCATGATCCAGCCCGCCCTCTTCGACGTGTCGGCCGTGCCCACCATCGCCAGCCCGCTGTGCAGCTATGAAGCATGTAAGCGGAAGGGACGGGCCATGCTGGGGCCGGTGGTGCGCGTGTCCGAGGACTGCGAGAACAGGTCCATCGAATGCCTCACGTGTGGCTGCACGGGCGTCCAGAGCGACAACCTGAAGCTGAAACGAGGGCGCCAGTAGATGCCCAGCTACGCCGCCAAGGTGGACCGACATGGCTAGACCGCCCTTGAACCGACTCCCAGCGATCACGATGCGTGGCCGTCGTCAGACGTTCCAATTATCCGTGGCGATGAGCGAGCAAGAGGCCGAGCGGTTAGAGGTTATACGGGTGCGCGAGGGCGCGAGAAGTTGGGGTGAGGTGATCCGTTTATTGATACAGCGCCGGTTCCGTGAAGGAGTCAAAGGCGTGGACGCATGAGCGCCTGGAGAGTGAACACGGCCAACAAGTTCAACGCCCGCGCCCGCTGTGTGGCCGGCGTGAACGTCGGCTCAGCCAAGGAAGGGCGGCGGGTGATCGAGCTTCTGGCGCTCCAGCAGGCCGGGGAGATCCAAGACTTGGAGTTTCACCCCCGGTTCGATCTCGTGGTCAACGGCATGGCGGTCGGCAGAATGACACCAGATGCGTCCTACGTGACGAAGGACGGCGAAGTGATAGTCGAGGACACCAAGAGCCCGCCGACGCGCACAGAGGCGTATCGGCTGCGACGGAAGGTGTTTGAGGCGTGCCACTACCCGCTGACGATTACGGAAGTTTAGCGTGCGGAGTGTCGCGGACGCGGCGCGGTTGCAGTGAACTGGCTACGGGGCTTTCACCCGCATGCCCGGCTGAGCCGCTGAAAAACAGGCTACCACGGCGGCGCGGTTGCAGTGAATGAGGGAGAAATTACCTGTTGACATGAATACATGTATTCTGTAGAATCTGAGGCATGGCAAACGAAGTGGTGGCGACTCGCCTAACAGCAAACGGAATCGCGGCGGATCTATGGAGCGACGGGATTGTGTCCATCTGGCGAGTTGGGTCCAGGTCGGTCGGTATGGCGGCTGGGTTTGCGCTGCTTGATGAGGTGTGCCTGTATGACTCTTCCGAGTTCATTCGTGCGGCTGAAGTCATGCGTCGAGCGTGGCGTCAGAGTCGCGTTGAACCGTTGGTGTATTTCCGGCAAGTCATGAGCGGGAAGCGATTGGTCTGCCATATGAACGGCATGGGGTCAGTTGGCGCGGTCTCATTCAGGCGGGCGACCCATGCCTAAGAGGCGTGGCTATTCCGACGAGTTTCCGACCACCAGAGAGAAGCGCGTCTATTTCATGCTCGACAAGATTCCGCCCACCCTCTGGATTCGTGTCAAGGCCAAGGCGAAGCGCGAAGGTGTGAGTCTGCGGGCGCTCATTCTCGGGTGGTGTAAGGACTGGGTCGAGCGGTGAAGTGATTAGTAAGGCAAGTTCTGTGGACGCGGCGGCGTGGGTAGAAGGTCAGGCCAACGATACGACGTTTCAGCCCTATACCGAGCATGGGTTGCGTGCAGTTCGTATTGCCCACGGGGCCGAGATACATCCGAGAAAGCGCCATGCCGTTGCGCTTATCCAACAGCGGCCCGCGTTCACAGATTCACAGATCGGTCCACGGGGGGCCGTGAGGGGGAGCGAGAGATGGACACAACACAAGCGAAGTTTGACGGCTGGGCCATCGTGGACGTGCTGGGGCATCAGCGGTATGTCGGCTACGTGACCACCGAGGCGTATGGCGCGGCTGTGCTCTTTCGGATCGACGTTCCGGCGCTGGACGAACGCGAGCGCGAGACGAGGCGGCCCGGCTACGGTCCCGATGGCGTGTGGCTCCCGGCTGGCACGCTCGTGAAAGAGGGCGCCGTGCCCGGATACACGAAGCTCATCGGCGCGGGTTCGATCTACGCGATCACGCCCTGCACGAAGGACGCGGCGCTGGCTGCGGTGGAGGAGTCGCAACGTCGGCCGTTTATGAGCGTCACGCTGCCGCCCAACGCGGCGCTGCCGCCTCACGAGGGCGCGGACGACGATTCGGACGATGACGGGCTGGACGCGGACGCGGGCGATCCGTCCATGCCGTTCTGAGCGGGTGCTGTCGTGATGCCCGTCGCCCCCCGCGCGGTCGCCCTGGATCAGGGGGATCCGCTGGGACTGAGGAAGCAACCGAGGCAAAGGAACGTAACCCCGAATAGGAGTGACCGAATGACACCGACCATTGGCCGTATCGTGCTCTACACCCTGTCAGCCCAAGATGCCGAACAGATTAATCGCCGCCGCACGACTGGGACGGCCATCGCCGAGCGGATGTCCTACGACTCCGGCGACCCGATGATGAAGGCGTGGCCCGCTGGCGCCCAAGCGCACATCGGCAATGAAGCACGCGAAGGCCAGACTGTCCCGGCAACCGTCGTGGCCGTCTGGAGCGATACCTGCGTCAATCTCCACTGCCTGCTTGACGGCACCGATGCGTATTGGGCGACCTCGCGCAACCTCGGCAACGAGATGAACGTCAACGGCTTCTGGCTGTGGCCGACACGCGCATGAGCCCGACCGACGACGACAAGGATTGGATGGTGCCCATGTTCACCGCGATGGCGGCGATTCAGGCGCATGTGGGCAAGCAGCGCGGCATCCGAGGCGAGATCGAGTGTCCCATCTGCAAGGGGCAACTGCGGTTCAGCGTGGCGAACGTCAACGGGCATATCCACGCCGCCTGCAGCACGAAGGATTGCGTGAGGTTCATGCAGTGACGAAGCCCAACCCCCTCCACGTCGAGAAGATCGAGCACGCGCAGCCGCACGCGGCCAACTGCCAAGACGCCGCGAATATCTTGGACGAGTGGGCGCTGGTGCAACTGACGCCGGGGCGTAAATTCAAAGGCCAACGCGCCGCAAACGAGGTGCGCGCCGCCGCCGACTATATCGGCAGACGCGAGCAGCAATGGGAGGCGCTCAAAAAATGGGTAGAAGAGGAACGCGCTGACCTAATCCAACGGCGGGCTTATGGGTCAACAGCCGCGTCTCTGCGTCAAATGCAGGCAGACCGCACGCGGGCCGAGATGGATCGCCTAGACGCCGCCCTCCGCGCCACCGGGGAGCGCGAGCGATGACCGACCGACTGCAATGGACACTCGACAACATCTACACGATAGCGAGACGCGAGGCCGGGAAAGATGACCCGCGTGGACGATGGGGCCATGTGGTCCGGCTGTGTGAAGAAGCTGGTTGCCAACCGCGTGGCGTGCTAAAGGACAACGGCGGTTCGATGCCACCAGTGCCGAGCGGGGAGCGCGAGCGAGGGAGCCGATGATGCCGAAGTTTGTGACGTTCACCGGGCTCGACGCCCGAACCGATTTCATCCGAGCGCGGCAGATTGCCGACCGGTGGCCGGTGGAGTTCGCCGTGCTCTATAGCCGGTCACGGCAAGGCAGGGAGCCACGCTACCCGGCTGACTCCTCACCGATCCTGTGGTCTGGGCTGCGATTGTCGGCCCACATGTGCGGCGAGTGGTCGCGGCAGATCCTGAGCGGGGTTCGCTCTGTCAATGGCGGCGCCGGAGACCTCGGATATTTCACGCGGATCCAGGTCAACACGGCGCACCCAGACGCGGGCACGATCCGGGCTTATGCCAAAGGTTGGGGCCTTCGCGGCATCGCGCAGACGAGGGACGCATTTCCGAGCGACACGCAGATTGACTGGCTGTTCGACAAGTCTGGTGGTCAAGGCGTGACGCCTGACACCTGGCCCGCGCATCCTGGCAATGGTCGTCTCGTCGGCTACGCCGGAGGCATCGGGCCGGAGAACGTGCTTGAGGTGGTCCGCGCCATCAACACCGCCGAGCCATACTGGCTCGACATGGAATCGGGCGTCCGCACCGACGACTGGCTGGACCTCGACAAGTGCCAAGCCGTGTGTGAAGCCGTATTCGGTCAGGAGTCCACGCGATGACCCCTCCTGATCCCGCCACCCTGAAGGCGGGGGTGCTCAACACCAAAGGGAAGCCATGACCGACCAGACCGATCACCCGGCCCAGGTGCGAGCGATTGCCGACTCTGGGGAACTTTACGAAGCATGGGCCGAGCAACTCCGTGCCGCCGCCACGAGAATCGAACAACTGGAGCAGGAACGCGAGAAGTGGCGTCGAGAACGCCATGCGCTAGAGTCTGACATCTTCGGCCTACTACATCCCGCGCTGGACTTCCCAGACGACGTGACGGTCGTGGAGATGGCTCGCCGCATCGTGCTCGACTTGCGGGAAGCCGAGAGACGCGAATCCGCCAACATGCGGAGCGCCATAGTGAACTACGACCTAGCCGAATCTCGTCTAGCTCGGCTCGCCGCGTTGGAGCAGGTGCATCAACAACTCATCCTCAAATGGGGAGAGGATGCGCGGGAATACAACCATACAGCATCTCGTCCAGGCTTCGAGGACGCCACGCGCTACTTCGGTATCGCGGCAGGACTAGCTATGTGCGCCCACGCGCTGAACTTGGCGCTCCCGGCGCCCCCGGCCGCGCCCGCCCCACCCGAGACAGAGGAGAGGTAGATGGCCGCGATCCGCGAGTGGGTAATCAAACGGTATGCGTCGGAACTTCGGCAACACGTCACGGCAGGAAGGCTTTGCCAAGCAGCGGTTGACTACGCCGCGCTGCCCACGCCTCAGAACGAACTTCGGCTCATGGTGACAGCGGCCCGCTTTGGGAACGTCGTGCGCTCAATCGACAAAGGACCGCAGCCATGACGGACACACCCCCCGCCCCGCCGACTGACCCCCAGGCCGAGCGCGCTTGAAGCAAGCCGCGAAGCGCGAGCGCGATTGGCAGGCGCTGAAGGGCTGGCTGGAATATCGAGCTGTCTATTCGGTCCTATGTGGCCGTGCGCTGGCCGAGATGTCCCGGCTGGACGCCGCCAAGGAGACAGGCGAGTGAGTTTCACTGACGGGAAGCCGCGCATTGCCACGGAAGCCGACTGCACGGCGAGATGGGGCGGCGCGAAGGACGGCAAAAGGTTTCGATGCGCCTTGTGCGGGCATCGATTCGTTGTCGGCGATACCTGGCGATGGGTCTACTGCAACGACGGGAGTTGTCCCGGCGGCAATTTCATGGTCTGCATCGTGTGCGACGGGCCGAACGTAAAGGACAAGATGCGCGACTGGCACGAGCGGTTCGCGTGGAGATTCGCGGAGGATCGTTAATGACCACAAAGCCCAACCCCCTGCACGTCACCGTCACCGAGCACGCGCAGCCGCACGCCTTTCGCTCACGTGCCCTTGCGGCGGAACTGCGCGATGTCACACCGGCTGGCAGCATCATCTTCTACTACGAACGCGCACAGATGCTGGCGAAGGAACTCCGCGCCGCCGCCGACTATATCGAGCAGCGCGAGCAGCAGTGGGGGAAGCTCAGGACGTGGCTAGATGAACTCTTGTTACACGAACTGCAACACGATTCCGTGCTAACCGAGATGGATCGCCTAGACGCCGCCCTCCGCGCCACCGGGGCGACGATCAACACGCCGCCACAGGAGTCTCGATGACCCCCCTCCGCTCTAAGCTGACTGCCCTCCGAGAGATGCTGCGCGACATGGAAAACTGGAAGCCGCAAGACCGGCCTATCCAGTTCACGCGGAAACACAACCCGTATGCCTCGATCAAAGGGGCTGTGCCGCAAAGTGAGTTGGACGAGGACGCGGAGGCGCCGTTCTTCACCGAAGCCTTCCTCTACAACCTGCTCGGGAAAGAGGACGCGCGGTCGCTGCTCAATCGTTTCGAGAAGGTGACTGACGAACTCGATGCGGTGCTGGCGTCCCTGCCGCCCGTGGAGGAGACGCCGACGTGGCGCTATCAGAATTGCTACTACCACGAATCCGGCTATTTCCCGGCTGACTGTGGAACCTGCCATTTACAGTCAACGTCGGCCCACCCCGTGGCGCCGCCCGCCCCGCCGACGCCGACAGGCCGCTGCGCCGAGCGCGACTACGTGGGCAACCTCTGCATGCTGTTCGCTGGCCACACCGGAGCGCATCTCGTGCGCGGACAACTCAAAGGCATCATCCACGAGTGGCCGGCGCCGGACGCGCCACGGGAGACGGAGTAGATGGCCAAGAAGGCAGCAGCGAAGAAACGCCACCGCGTCAAGATTACCGGCGGCCATTTCCTGCGGTCAGCGATGCGCGGGTTAGACGCGAGAGTGCGGGCATCGGTGGCAGACGCGGTGAAGCACGCGGCCTGGCTTGGTCCGCTCGGCCCCGTAAGCGTCTACTACGAGAAGTCACGGATCACGCTCACTGTGAGCGGCGAAGTGATTTACAAAGGACGGCCAACGGTGGCGTCCAGTGAGTTGGTGGACCGCTGGGTTAAGTACGCCGACCTCGGGCTGACGATGGCACAGGCCAAGCGCCTGGAACGCGAGCGGCCATCCTGATGCCCCGCTACACCACCCCACCCCTCACCGAGCAGGCCCTCTGGAGCGAGGGATGAGCCGCTACCAGCGACAGCCACTAACCTTTGACCAATTGAGCGAGACCGGCCCCCCGATCCGGGTGAAGGATTTGATGCACGTGACGGGCTGGAGCCGAGATTCCGTCATCAACTCAATTGAAGCCGGAGATATCGCTGTGCTACGGCGAACGGCGCGCGGGTCGTATCGGATTCTACGGAGCGAGGCGCGACGATGGCTACATCAGGTCGGGTTCGAGCAGGCGTCATGATCAACCGCCGCTGTTTTCTCGCCGCCCTCTTTGGTGCGCCGCTCGCCATGCGTGTCGCGCCGATCGTATTACCAGCCGGACACTGGATGAGCCACGGACGAGCCGCGGTGATTCCGAGTTTCACGGCCGGACATGCTGGTTTCCACTCGTTCGGCGCCGGCACGCTGGCTATGCTTCACGGTTCCGAGCAGATTCTGCCGGGAGGCTTGGACTTGGCGCCGTTTCCCGATCGCACGGCTGTGATCTTTTTGGCGTCCGACGGCTGAAAAGATGGTTGAAGTTCTTGCGCTGAAATTGTCACTACAGTAAAGTAGTCGGAACCGCTGCGTGTTATCAGCACACAACGGTCCCTAACCAAAGCCAAGGCCGTAGGAGGGCCTCAACTCATGGCTGCTGCAAAGTCTACCGCAACGCAAACCGTCACGATCAAGCCGCCCAACTTCGCGTTCGCCTCGTTCAAGGTGAAGGGCGTCGCCCCGTTGGTGATTCACCGCTTCTCGTCGAAGATTCTCACGCAGATGCGTATCAAAATGGAGACAGGCAAAGCGGCGTCATCGAAGAAGACGCGCGAGCCGAAGGATTCAGACCAGACGTACAACGAAGCTCGCTATCGGTCGCCGGAAGGATGGGACGGGTTTCACGCGGGCTCAATCCGGTGCGCGCTGATCTCGGCGTGTCGCCTTGTTGGCTTCAAGATGACGCTGGCGAAACTGTCGCTCTTTGTCGAGGCTGACGGCCGCGACGCGGAGCAGCCGCAGATCCCGTTGATTCGCATCATCGGCAAGCCAGTGAAACAGGAAGACATGGCGCGCGTGGAAACCGGGCAACCCTACTGCACGATTCGCGCGGCGTATCACGATTGGTCCGCGAAGATTCGACTGCGGTACGACGCGGATCAGTTCACATTGGAGGACGTGAGCAACCTGCTCGCCCGCGTCGGGATGCAGGTCGGCATCGGGGAAGGAAGACCAGACAGTAAGAACTCGGCAGGCATGGGCTGGGGCCTGTTTGAGATTGAGGAGGCGAAATGAAAGACACGAACGACGCACTCGCGCGAGAATTGACGCGGCTCGCGAACGTCCACGGAGGGCTTTTGCATCCGCGCGACGTCGTGGCGGCGGCGAGAGACGAAGACTCACCGCTACATGAGCAGTTCGACTGGGACGATTCAGAAGCGGCAGAGCGGTGGCGCATCCATCAGGCGCGACAACTGATGGTGCGTGTCCAGGTCACATACGCGGACAAAATCACGCACGACGTCCTCGTGAGCGTGACCACAGATCGGAAGTCTGGCGGCTATCGCCTGGTGTCTGCCGTGATGGCAGACGATGAACTGCGACAGCAGATGTTGGCGGACGCGAAGACGGAGATGCGTCGGTTCTCAGTCAAATACAAGCACCTGACCGAACTCGCTGAAATCTTCGCGGTCATGGACGAGGTAATTGATCGTCCGGCTGTGGCACAGGCAGCCACTGCATAAATAGTTGGCAAATTGGGCGTGGAATGGAGTGGTCCAGTTAGGCTCGGAAAGTCGAGGCCTGTATTTGCAGGCGGGGCAAGTCGGGGCAAGACACGGTGGTGACTGTTCTGGCTGGTTGGGGCAGGAGTGGATTGCAGACGCGAGATTGGGTAAGTCCGGCCATCGTGTGGACCTGCAGGCAAGTCAATGAATGCCGAGTAGGTCTATGGTGAGGCGCGGCCTGGCCTGGCCTGACACTGCAGGTGCGGTCAGGCGAGACGTGATGCGGCAATGTACGGCCCGACATAGTCGGGCAGGCGCGGAGAGGTAAGGCACAGCGCGGACGGGCAAGTAATTGCACAGCAGGCGTGGTCCGTCGTGTTGTTGTCGGGTCCGTCACGGCTTGTTACGGTGAGGCAGGCGTGGAAAGGCAGGATCGGGCTAGGACAGGCACGGCGCGCGACGGCAGGCTAGTCAGGGCAAGGAGTAGATGGAAGAGCAGGCCATGACCGGTGTGGCATGTCGCTAAATGGCAAGTTCTCGGTCGGGCAGGTCTTGTCAGATGTTCGGCATAGGAGCGGTGCAGCGTGAGAATCGTTGCATCGCTCTTTTGTTTCACGTGACTCGTAAACGTCGTAACTCTCGCATCCTTCCGTGACACTGTAGCGATCTGCTCGCACACTACTGTTCGGCGTGGTCTCCCCGTCCGCAACAGCCGATCCCATTTCAACGTCTCAGGCGGAGCCGTCTCGACGGGTGATCGAGGAAACAGAGATACCGTGCCCCGAGTTCAACTGTGCGCGTGACATGCACTGCCCACAGTGTGAGGGCCGACGCTGGATAGTGACGGCGCGCAAGGTTCAACTCGGCGTCCCCTTCGACGAGCAAGCCGCCCACGCCTATATCCAGGGCCTGCACGCCCACATACGCAAAGCCGCCCAGTCCCTCGAGGACGCGGCCAAGGACTTCGAGAAGCTCGGCCACCAGAAACAAGCAGGCGCCTGTAGGCAAGCATCTAAGGCCGTCCTGCAGCCCGTGGAAGGGCAGGACTAGCCCAGTGCCCCAGGCCTTGGCCCGTGCGTGCGCTGTCTTGGGCTGCCCTGGTGGTACCCCGTGCCCGACACACCCACCACGCCCAAGCCGACCAAGGGCAGACAGGCCGTTCAGGCACGCCTTCTACGACAAGGCCATCTGGCGCAACGCCAGCAAGGCGATGAGGATGGCTGAGCCGCTGTGCCGGCACTGTCTCGAGCAAGGTCGGTACGTGCCATCAGAGCAAGTGCATCACGTCCGCGCCATCAAGCACGGCGGCAGCCTCCTAGACCCGAGCAACCTGGTCCCGCTCTGCCTCGCCTGCCACCAGCAAGAGACGGCGGCCGGACGATGACCGCCGAGGGGAGGGGGGGGATCGGATTTCCAGCGGGGGTGAGTCCTGCGGGCCCGCGGGGCCTTTCTACACGCGACCGCGAAATTAGCGAGGGGGGCATCCGGTGAAAGGCCCCGCCAAGGTCAGCCACATCAAGGACTTGGTGCCGGACCCGCAGAACCGTCGGAAGCACAACCCCCGGAATATCGGCATGGTGGTGGACGCGCTGCACCAGGTGGGCGCGGCCCGGTCGATCGTCATCGACGAAGACAACGTGATTCTGGCAGGGAACGGGGTCACGGAAGCGGCGGCCGAGGCCGGGATCACGAAGGTGCGCGTTGTGGACGTGGCCGGCGACGAACTCGTGGCGGTGCGGCGGATCGGGCTGACGGTGGAGCAGAAGCGGACGCTGGCCATCGCGGACAACCGGGCGGCGGAACTGGCCGAGTGGGATTCCGAACAGTTGGCGGCGGACGTGGCGGACGGGCTGAGCCTGCAGCCTTGGTTCTCGGACGAGGAGCAGGCCGCACTCCTGGCGAAGCATCTGCCACCCGTGGACGGGTTGACCGACCCAGACGCGGTGCCGGCCGAGCGGGCGACGGACATCAAGCCCGGAGACCTGTTCCAGTTAGGGCGGCATCGACTGCTGTGCGGTGACTGTACCGATCCGACTCTGGTGGAGCGGCTGATGGACGGGGCGCGCGCCGGGCTGATGAACACCGACCCGCCGTACGGGGTGACATACGCCAATGACGACAGGCCAAATCCCGGAGTAGCCAAACCCAGAGTAGCCAATGACACGCTAGAAGCCGAGAACCTTCAGCGGTTCCTTGAGTCGGCTTTCGGCATGGCGAAGCTCGTCGCGTTAGCCGAGAACGCGGCGTGGTACATGTGGCACGCCCATCTCACTCAGGGGTACTTTGCAGCAGCAGCAGCAGCAGCAGCAGCAGATGTGATCCTTCATCGCCAAATCATCTGGGTGAAGCCGGTCCTCCTACTCGGGCGCGGCCATTACCACTGGAAGCACGAGCCATGTTTCATGGGGTGGGTCGACGGCCACCAGCCGCCAGACTACGGCCTCGGCCAAGGTGAACGGACCCAGACGACTATCTGGGAAATCGCGCACGTCACGCAGGCTGAGCGGAAAGAGTTCAACCATTCCACGCCCAAGCCGGTCGGGCTGTTCACGATTCCCATCGTGAAGCACCTCCGCGGCGGGGAGTCCTGTTACGAGCCGTTCGCTGGAAGCGGGCCACAATTTATCGCCGCCGAGCAGCACGGCGTGGCCTGCCACGGGACAGAACTAGAGCCGCGGTTCTGCCAAGTCATCATCGACCGCTGGGAAGCCTTCACAGGACTTCATGTTGAGAAGCTCGGCGAGGTGGTCCCGGCATGAGAGGCCGCAAACCGACGCCGACCGTGATTCGGCTGGCCCGCGGCAACCCCGGCAAGCGGCCGATCAACCGAGACGAGCCGAAGCCCGGCGCGATGGACGAGGCGTGCCCGGACGAGCTCGCCGATCCGTCGGCGCAGGCCGAATGGGAAGCCCGGATCGTCCCGGCGATTCGGATCGGCCAGATCACGGCGGCGGATCGGTCCTTCGCCGTGGCCCATTGTCACTACTGGGCGACGTGGCGCTCCCAGTTGGCCGAGGCGTCGAAGCACCCGCACATTGTCGCGGTCGGCAAGGGCAAGTACCCGGCCCCGAATCCAGCGACCATCATGGCGAACAAGACCTTCCTGCTCTTGGCGAAGGTCGACGCCGAACTCGGCCTCACGCCGTCCTCAAGGCCGCGCGTGAAGGCCACCAACCAGGGCGGCCAGCAGCCGTCCCGTATCAATCGGTACCTAAGTGCCATCCCTGGCGGCAAAGCGTAAGCGGGGCACGTCGAAGCGTCCGCCCGCGGTGCCGACGCCGTGGTGGGGTACTGGCCAGGCGCCGCATGTGCGCTGGCCCGGCACCACGATTGAGATCCCGGCCGTCTGGTCGGCGGTGAAACGCCGATGGGAGAGCCCGGACGGCCTGTACTATTTCGACCCAGACGCCGCGGAGTTTGCCGAGGGGTTCTTCCCGACGTTCCTCGAGCACCACATCGGGGAGTTTGACGGGAAGCCGTTCGACCTGATGCCCTACCAGCAGATGCTGGTGGTGCGTCCGCTGTTCGGCTGGAAGCACGCGGCCACGGGCCTGCGGCGGTTCCAGAAGGTCTTCCTGGCCGTACCCAAGGGTAGCGGAAAGAGCCCGTTCGGTGCCGGCCTCGGCTTGTTTGGCGCGTTCTTCGACGGAGAACCAGGGGCGGAAGTCTACGCCGTGGCGGCGGACCGCAAGCAGGCAGGGATCGTGTTCGACTCCGCCAAGGTGATGACGCAGCGGAACGAGCACCTGTCCGTCCGGTGCGAGGTGTTCCGCGACTCAATCAAGCTGATCAATTCGACCGAGTGTTTCCAGGTGTTGTCGTCGGACGCCAGTACAAAGCACGGATTCCGGCCGCACTTTATCATTTTCGACGAGTTCCACGCGCAACCGAACCGGGATCTCTTCGACGCGCTGTACCGCGGCATGGGCAAGCGCCGGCAGCCGGTGCTCGTGATGATCACGACGGCCGGTGATGACGACGAGTCGATCTGCTTTGAAGAGTGGGACTACGCCAGACGTGTCATCAGTGGCGGCGTGACGGACCCCTCGTACCTGCCGGTGATCTTTGAAGCCACAGCCGACGAGGACTGGACGCTCGAGTCCGTCCAACGGCGCGTCAATCCCGGCTACGGGATCACGATGCAGGCCGAGTACTTCCGGAGCGAGACAGCCGCGGCGATGGCCGAACCGCGGAAGCGGAACTCGTTCATCCAGTTGCACCTGAATCGGTGGGTGAACCAAGCGACGGCCTGGCTGCCGATCGAGTGGTGGGACGCCTGCGATGAGCCGATCGCCGACGACGCGACCTTGGCCGGGCTCCCGTGCGCCGGCGGCCTCGACCTCGCGCAGAAGATTGACCTGGCTTGTCTCACCCTCGTGTTTCGGATGCCGATCGCGCAGGCGCTGTCCGTCGAGGTGAAGGCGGAGGATGCCGCGGGCCAGGTGGTGACGAAGACGCAGGCGCTGAACTACCGGATCACCATCCTGCCGTTCTTCTGGATCCCCGAGAACACCATGCGGCAGCGAGAGAAAGAGGACGGGGTCCCGTATTCCGACTGGGTGCGGCGCGGCCTGGTCACGCCAACCGAGGGCGACATCATCGACTACACGCGGATCTTCCAGGACATCACGACGAAGATCCTGCCGCGGTTCCCTCGGTTGAAGCAGGGCGGTATCGGGTATGACCCGGCCTTCGCGACGGACATCGCCTCAAAGCTGCGGGATCTCGGAGGATGCAAGGTCGAGGAAGTCCTGCAGAACTACAAGTACATGTCGGAAGCCTGCTACGTCCTCGAGGCGCTGATCAAGGCCAAGCGCGTGACGCACGGCGGGCACCGGACGCTCAGGAACCACATCGAGAACGTGGCGATCAAGTCGGACGACGCTGGCCGGATCCGTCCGGTGAAACCGAAGAGCAAGAGCAAACACATTGACGGCGTCGTCGCGACGCTGATGGCCGAGCGGATGCTGGCCACCGTGCCAGATCGGCCATCCTCGCCGCAGATCTTCTTCCTTGGAGGCAAACGATGAGTAATCCCCAGCAGCCGACCCATCGGCCCCATGAACTCACCGTCAAGGAATACGCGCGCCACGAACAGGTCACGACGCGCACGGTCTGGACCTGGATCAGTAAGGGGGCCGTGCCGGTGCGGCGCACGCCTGGCGGGTCCGTGCGTGTGCAGGTGGGGCCGATCGCCGGGTCTCCGCGCTGAAGTCTAGTGAAGTCTGAGGAAGTCCTTCCCGGTACCGTCTTCACAACGCCATTCTGACCACGCACGCTGTATTGCGTGTCGGACTCTGTCGCCTATACGTTCCTCAAGCTGTCGTCGATCGACGCTGAGGCGCGTGTCATCACCGGCATAGCGAGCACACCGACACCTGATCGCGATGGCGATGTCATCAACCCGAAGGGGTTGAGATTCAAGTCTCCACTGCCGCTGCTGCTCCACCATGACACCCGCATGCCGGTTGGCACGGTGGTGTTCAAGAGCCCTCGGGAAAGCGGCATCGAGTTCGTTGCGCACATTCCGAAAGTCACCGAGCCAGGCATCGTTAAGGACCGCACAGACGAGGCGTTCCACAGCGCCAAGTACGGCCTGATTACCGGCGCATCAATCCGGTTTCTGGCGAGACGAGACAAGGTGCGCCAAAACAAGAGCGGCGGTCTCGACATCGACGAGGCGGAAGTGGTCGAGATGTCGATGGTCACAATTCCCTGTAATCCCGACGCCGGGATCTCTGGCGTCAAGTCCCTCTTCCACCCGGTCGACCCCGCGTCAGGGATTGAGACCGTTCCAAAACAACTTCACACGCCCGGCGTCACGGGCACGGTCGTACGGCTGGCGAACAAGGACGCCTCCACGATGAAACCAATCGCAGAACGCAAGACGGCCTTCGTGGCCGAAAAGGCGGCCAAGGTCGCCAAGCTCAACGAGATCGCCGGCGAAGACGATGGGCAGACCATGTCGGCCGAGCAACAGACGCAGTTCGACACGCTGACCGACGAGATCAAGTCGCTCGATTCCCAGTTGGCGCGGCTCGAGACGCTCGAGCAGGTCAACAAGGCGAACGCGGTGACCGTGAACGGCGACAGCACGAAGTCGGCCTCGGAGTCGCGCGGATCGTCTGTGGTGTCCGTCTCGGCGCCCAAGTTGCCTCCCGGCATCGGGTTTGCGCGCGCGGTCAAGTCTCGGCTCGTGGCTCGCTTGGATGGCCGCAACGCCATCGAAGTCGCCAAGGAGATGTACCCGAGCGACGACCGGTTGCATGCGCACCTCAATCACGACGTCACGGTCCGCAACGTCCTGATGCAGATGAAGGCGGCGGTTCCGGCGGCGACGACCACGCTCTCGGCCTGGGCGGGCGCGCTGGTCGATCCGACCAACCTGGCCGGCGAGTTCGTGGAGTTCCTCCGGCCTGAGACCATCATCGGCCGACTCAATCTTCGCGCGGTGCCGACGAACGTGCGACTGATTGAACAGACGCAGGGCGGCACGGGCTACTGGGTTGGTCAGGGCGCGCCGAAGCCGCTGACGTCCTTCGGCTACGCGCCGATCACGCTCAGCCCCACGAAGGTGGCCTCGATCGCCGTAGCGACCGAGGAATCCCTGCGCTTCTCGACGCCCAGCTTGGACATGCTGATCCGAGACGGTCTCCGTGGAGCGCTCGTCGAGCGTGTCGACCGCGACCTGCTCGATCCGGCTGAAGCGGGTTCGTCCAACGTGCAGCCGGCGTCGCTGACCCACGGCTTGGTGGCCCTGTCATCGGCAGGTACCAGCGCCGACAACATCCGCACCGACATCGCGAAGCTCATCCGGGCGTTGCGGTCCGCCAACCTCCGCGGGCGCATCGCGATTGTGTTGCCGGATTCCTTGCTGACCGCGATGGCCTGGATGACCAACTCGCTGGGGCAGCCGGAGTTCCCGGGCGTCACGGGCGAGGGCGGCACGTTCAACGGCATCCGGTTCATCGGGTCCGAGTACGTGGCCAACTCGAGCGGGGCTGGCAACATGGTGATCGCGATCGCCGAGAACGAAGTCTTCATCTCTGATGACGGCGGCGTGACGGTCGACGCGTCGCGTGAAGCGACCCTGCAGATGCTCGACAACCCGACGAACAACTCGGCCACCGCGACGGCGACCACCGGCGTCTCGATGTGGCAGACCAACTCCGTGGCGTTCCGCGCGGAGTGGTTCATCAACTGGCAGAAGCGCCGCTCGACGGCCGTCGCGTACATGGACGACGTCAACTGGGGCAGCGTCGGCAGCCCGAGCTAGAGCACGGAGTGAGGCGCGGCGGCCGGCCCAGATGTGGCCGGCCGCCGTTTGTTCCGTCATGGACGGGGGTTGATTGGTCGACGTCGCCGTAACCCGAGCATTTATCCACGAGGGCCGCGCGTTCCAGGTGGGTGACACGATGACCGTGGCGCCCATTACGGCCGCGGTCCTACATCGTCGTGGCGTGGTGTCGCTGACCAAGCTGGCCCACGTCACCAAGCAGATCGCCAGTGCCGTCATTGAGGAGCCGCGTCCACGGCGCCGCACCTATCGCCGCAGGGCTTTGGTGGCGGAGTGACCGTCTTCGGCCTGAGCATCACGCGCCAGAAGGCCGGCCCTCCGCCTGGCACCGTCTTTTCGACGCCGAGTGCCGGCCGAGGCGGCTGGTTCCGCGTGCTGGAGCCGTTCACCGGCGCCTGGCAGCGGAACATCGAGCAGACGCCTGAGACGCTGCTGGCGTTTCACGCCGTCTATGCCTGCGTCACGTTGATCGCCTCGGACATCGCCAAACTGCGGATCAAGCTCGTGGAGCAGGACCGCGACGGCATCTGGAACGAAACCACCAACAGCGCCTACTCGCCGGTCTTGCGGCGCCCGAACGCCTACCAAGATCGCATCCAGTTCATCACGCACTGGATGCTCTCAAAGCTGATCCACGGCAATACCTACGTCCTCCTGAACCGCGATCAGAACAGGGTGGTGCGCGAGATGCACGTCCTGGATCCGACGCGCGTGCAGGTCAGGGTGGCGCCCAACGGCGACATCTACTACGCGCTGGGCCAGGACAACCTCTCTGGTGTCGACGGGGCCTCCACGACCGTGCCGGCGTCCGAAATTATCCACGACCGCATGCCCGGCCTGTATCACCCGTTGTGCGGGAGCTCGCCGTTGACGGCGTGTTATCTGCCGGCGCTGCAGGCGCTCCGTGGCCAGCAGAACTCGGCTGACACGCTGGCGAACGGCGCGCGCCCTGGAGGCGTGCTCACGAGCGCCGCGCCGTTGTCGGACGAGCAGATCGCGCAGATTCAGACGGAATGGCAGGCCAACTACGGCGGCGACAACCAGGGCCGCGTCGCGGTGCTGACGGCCGACCTGAAATACCAAGACCTCAAGCTCATCAGTAACGTCGACATGCAACTGATCGAGCAATTGAAGTTGTCCGGCGAGAACGTGTGCTCCGCGTTTCACGTGCCGGGCTTCAAGGTCGGGATCGGCGCGATGCCGGCCTACAACTCGGTGGAAGCGGCCAACATCCTCTACTACTCGGACTGCCTGCAGTACCACTACGAGTCGATTGAGTCGCTGCTGGATTTCGGCCTGAGCACCGGGAACACGCTCGGGACGGAGTTCGACCTCGAGTCGTTGCTGCGCATGGACACGTCGTCGCGGTCAACGGCCGCCAAGGAAGCGGTGAACGGCGGCATGTCCTACAACGAAGCTCGGCGCCGGTTCTTCGATCTCGGCCCGGTCAAGGGCGGCGAATCGCCCCTCGCGCAGCAGCAGAACTACAGTCTGGAAGCGCTCGCCAAGCGGGACGCCAAGGCGGATCCGTTTGAAACAGCGACAAGCAAGCCTGACACGCCCGCGCCTGACGCGATGCCAGCGGACGCCGCGAACAAGTCGGCCCTGCTCGTGCCGCGCGCCCTCCTGGCCCTTCAGAAAGCGATGGCCGCGTGACTGAGGCGGAATTGACGGCCGTGGCGGAAGGCTTCGCGCCAGTGGTGCGGCAGGCGATCGCGCAGGCGACCGAGCCGCTACTGGCCCGCATTGCCGTGCTCGAGCAGCGAGAGTCGACGCCTGGCGAGCGTGGGCCCGCGGGTGAGAAGGGCCTTGACGGGGCACCCGGGAAGGACGCGCCGGCGCCAGACACGGACGTGATTGCGATGAAGGTTGCGGCGCTCCTGCCGGTGCCTCGTGACGGCCGAGAAGGGGCGCCTGGCAAGGACGCGCCGTCCATGGACCTCGTGGCCCTGGCGAAGATGGTCGTGGACCTGATCCCAACGCCGAAAGATGGCGCGAACGGCCGAGACGGCACCGACGTCGACATGGGCGCGGTCAAGGCCATGGTCACAGAAGCGGTGGCGGCCATCCCCGTGCCGAAAGACGGAACCAATGGCCAGGACGGCAAGGACGGCACCAGCGTGGATCCCGCGTTCGTGTCCGCCGAGATCGCCAAGGCGGTCGCCGCGATCCCAGTCCCAAAGGACGGCGCTCCTGGCCAAGACGGCCAGGACGGCCTGACCTTCAGCATCGAAGACCTCATGACGGCGTCGTTTGACGGCGAGCGGACCACGACGCTGGTCTTCGGCCGCGGCGAGAAGCGTCTCGAAGTTCCGATGCGGTTTCAGGTGCCGCTGTACTTCGACGTGTGGAGTACCGCCAAGTCGTATCAGGCCGGCGACTGCGTGACCTACGGCGGGTCGATGTGGATCGCCAAGGCCGACACAACCGAGCGACCGGGCGATGGTGCAACGTCCTGGCGCCTCTGCGTGAAAGCGGGCCGTGAAGGGAAGTCGGTCGCCGGTCCGGTGGGCCCCCGTGGGCCCCAAGGGGAGCGAGGGCCGGCCAAGTGGTGACCGTGCCGAGGCTCTGGCCGGGCGAGACGGTGGCCTGCCTGGCGACCGGGCCGAGCTTGACGCAGGCCGATGTGGACCTCTGCCGAGACAAGGTGCGGGTGATTGCCGTCAACGACGCACATCGCCTCGCGCCGTGGGCCGACGTCCTCTACTCGAGCGACCGCGCCTGGTGGCCGAAATACAACGGCGTGCCGACATTCGCCGGCCGTCGCTACGGGGTCGGGACCGGCGTCGGCAAGCGTAACCCCTTCGGCAAACTGCCGCAGATCACCGTCTTGCGGAACGCCGGGCCGGACGGGATCGAGACGTCACCGGACGGTCTCCGCACGGGCCGCAATTCTGGCTATGCCGCGATCAACCTGGCCGTGCACTTCGGCGCCGCCAAGATCGTCCTACTCGGCTACAACCTGAGCTACCGCAACGGTCGCGCGCACTTCTTTGGCAACCATCCCTCAGGCCTGACCCAGACCGAGGCGCTGTATCCGTCGTTCCGGAAGCACTTCGAGACGATGGTGGCGCCGCTGAAGCAACTCGGCGTCGAAGTGATCAACGCGACCGAGCACACGTCGTTGACCTGTTTTCCGTGCCGTCCGGTACGCGAGGCGTTGGGCCTCGAGGTGGCGGCATGATGCGCGTCGCCGTGTGCCTCCAGACGGCCGACCGGAGTGACTACACGGCCCGGACGTTGGCCAGTTTCGCCGCGCATAACGATCTGAAGCGGTTCGCCTTGTTCCACGGAGACGACGCATCAGCGACGACCGAGAACCGGGACCTGGCGCACGCCTACGGGTTCAAGACGCTGGTGCGAACCAAGGCGCGCATCGGCTGCCTGCCGCTCAGGACGGCCCTGATCGTCGCCGCCGCACGCCACGCCGACTGGATCTTGCTCCTCGAGAACGACATTGATTCCGTGCGGCCGTTTCCGTGGGCGCTGCTCCACCACGTCGCGAGTATCAAGTGGCTCTATACGCTGCGCCTGTTTGGGGCCTTCAAGGGGCCGAACCAGACCGACCCGTGCCACATCGTCAACAAGTGGAAGCCCGAAAAGCCCGTGAAATGGAAGGCGCTCGGCAAGTCTCCTGAGCCGGCCGAATACGGGCTGATCCACTGGAGCGCGCAGCCGTCGGTGACGCGCACACGGCCCCTGGTCGACCTGCACTGCTCAGGCATCCGCGAACTCCGCCTCAAGACGGCGCGTGTGGTCGACAACGTCATGGTGCACATCGGCGACGTGCGGACGCACCAAGCTCGCAGCCGAGAGGCGGTCGCATGTTGACCGTGGCGACGTTCCGATGGAAGCCGCCCACGGGGTATCGGTCGGTCTTCGGGCCTGAAACCGTCATCGTGTTGCGCGACATGATTCGGCGCAACTATGCGCAGCCGCACCGGTTCGTGTGCGTCACGGACGATCCGGCCGGGCTGAAGGATGTCGAGACGATTCCCCTGTGGGACGACTTCGCCAGCGTGCCCAGCCCGCACGGTCGAGGTAACCCCAGCTGCTATCGACGCCTGAAGCTGTTCGATCCGACGATCGCCTCGCTGCTCGGGCCGCGCATCGTGTCGATGGACCTGGACACCGTGATCGTGGGTGACCTGGCGCCGATCTTTAACCGGACGGAAGACTTCGTCATCTGGGGCCAGGCCGACCAGGCGAAGCAGTGGTACAACGGCTCGCTCTTCATGTTGACGGCGGGCGCTCGGCCGCGCGTCTGGAGCGAGTTCAACCCGAAGACGTCGCCGCTTCTGGCCAAACGGGCGGGCAAGTTCGGGTCGGACCAGGGGTGGATCTCCTACTGCCTCGGGCCGAAAGAGGCCACGTTCGGGCAACAGGACGGCGTGTATTCGTTCCGCGTGCACGTCCAGCCGAAAGGCGATGACTACCTCCCAGAGAACGCGCGGATCATCAACTTCCATGGCCACGTCGACCCGTGGCACTGGCGCGCACAGCGCCTGGACTGGGTGCGTAAGCACTACGGGGTGGCGGCATGATCCCGCTCACGCCGGAACAGTACGCGGTGAAGTACGCGACGCGCGACCTCCCGACGTTGCAGCGGGCCGCTGGACTTGCCCCTCAGCAGCGCGTTGCGGTGCAGGCTGGCGGCAATCTGGGTGTGTGGCCGAAGTGGTTGGGAGACACGTTCGAGACGGTCTACTGCTTTGAGCCGTCGCCGGCGTGCTTCCAGGAGCTCGTGCGCCATGCCGCCCAACCGAACGTCATCAAGATCCAAGCGGCACTCGGAGACACGCACGGCCTGGTGGCGGTGAGCGATGCGCGCGACGACGGGAAGCCGAGCCATCCAGGCGTGACGCACGTGTCTGGCGCCGGCGTGATCCCGACCCTCCGCGTGGACGACTTGGCCCTGGAGCACTGCGATCTGCTGTCGCTGGACCTCGAGGGGTATGAACTCTTCGCGTTACGCGGCGCCGTTGAGACCGTGGAGCGATGCCGTCCGGTGATGCTGATCGAGATCAACCAGCACAGCGATCGGTACGGCGTCCCACCGGATGACGTGCGCGACTGGCTGACGGCACAGGGCTATCAGTTTGTGGCCCGCGTGCACTCGGACGAGATCTGGACGCCGGAGGGTCAGGAGTAGCTATGGGACTCGACCCACGACCACAGACCACGACGGCCGAGCAGTACGCGCAGATCTTCGCGTCCGAGCGCGCCAAGGCGTATCCGTCTGTCGACGCCTTCGAGGCGAAGATGGGATTCAGTCTCGACCGCGATCGGCTCGAGTCGGCCGCCCGCGTGCTCAGTTGCCCGTTCAAGGCCGCGGCGCCGAACTGGCAGCACGGGCGAGTGATTTACGCGGCCGTGCGATCCCGCATCCAGGCGATGAATGCGGCCGGATGGTCCACCGGCTACGCCCATGTCGACATTGGCACGGCGAAGGGCTTCTCCGCGCTCTGCGCGCTGTGGGCGATTGAGGACAGCCAGGCTGAGCACGCGAGCGTGGAGTCGGTCGATGTCCTGCCGCAGTCGGCGCTTGTGCGTCGAAATACGGTTGCGGAAGTGGATCGTCTCTGCACGTTGTCTGACGTGCTGGCCCCATGGCCAGAGACGGCCCGCATTAGGTTTCACGAGTCCACCGGGATCGACTTCCTCAAGCGGTCAGACGCACACGTGCACTCAGCCTTCGTGGACGGCAAGCATTCGACGGAGGCGGTCTCGGCGGAGTGGAAGGCGCTCGCGAAGCGCCAAGCCTCGGGCGACATTGCGATCTTCGACGACGTCCAGATGCCGGCGGTGGCGGCAGGACTGAAGGGCGCTGACTACTGCTACACGTTCGAACGTCTCGACCTCGGATCGGTGAATCGGTCGTACGTGATCGGGGTGCGCCGATGACGACAGTGGCCTGCGTGTGGGTCAAGGGGAACGTGCCCTATACCGCGGAGTATGTCGCCAACCTCTCAGCCATGGTGCGGCGGCACATCGACCGTCCGTATCGGATGGTCTGCCTGACGGATCGGCCTGACGAGGTGCCGCATGGCATCGACCCGATCGCCGTGCCGAATCTGAGCCCGCTGCCAGGGTGGTGGTCGAAGCTCGAACTGTTCAAACCAGCCCATCGCCTGACGGGGCGAGTCTTGTACCTCGATCTGGACACCTTGATCGTGGGCGACCTCGCGCCGGTCCTGGACTGGCCGGCGCCGTTCGCCATCGTGCCGGATGACACCTCGTCCTTCCAGCCGCGGCCACCGTATCGCGTCGTGAAGCGGTTCAACTCGTCGGTCATGGTGTTTGACGGCGGGATCTACCCGGACCTGTTCGAAGGGTGGCGCGGAGCCGTCAAGGCCGGACTGTGGGGGGACCAAGACCTCATCGGAGAACGGTATCCCTCGATCGACACGATGCCGGCAGCGTGGTTCCCTCGATTGTCGACGTTCAGCCAGGCCGGCACGATTCCCACCGGCGCGAGGGTGGTGCTGTCGAAGAAGCCGAAGAACCACGTCGCCGCGGCGCAGTGGCCCTGGTTTGACGCGATCTGGAGGGCCGCCTGATGGCCCTCTGGTGCCGTGATCTCAAGACTGTGTCGGTCCCAATCGGCGACACGCCGAAGGCCGTCACGCTCGTGTTGCCGTACTACGAGAACCCGCAGTTCTTCCAGCGGCAGATCGCCGAGTGGCGGAACTATGCGGCCGACGTGGCGCCGTTCGTCTCGGTGATCGTCGTGGACGACGGCTCGCCCACGCCGGCGGTCTTGCCAGAAGCGCCACCGGTGTCGATGCGGCTCTTTCGGATCGGCGTGGACGTCCGGTGGAACTGGCTGGCCGCCCGTAACATCGGCGCGCACCATGCCGCGCCAGGCTGGCTGCTCATGACTGACATGGATCATGTGGTGCCCAACGACACCATGCGCGCATGTGTCTACGGGTCGCACGATCCAGCGGTGGCCTACGGGTTCGGTCGGGTGGAGCATACGGGCGCGGCGATCCACCCACACTCGGCGTCGTTCTTCCTGACGCGCGACACCTTCTGGCGCACCGGCGGGTACGACGAGACGCTGTCCGGCCACTACGGCACCGACGGCGACTTCCGTCGGCGTCTGGCGCCTGTGGCCCGGATGCAGATTCAGGACCGGCCGCTCGTGCGCCATGAGTACCAGGGCGACTCCTCAACCGTGCGGTACCTGCGTAAACAGCCCGAAGACGCGGCAGTGAAGCGTCTCGTGGCGCAACGCGGTCGGGCTTGGGCGCCGCGCGTGCTGTCGTTCCCCTATCAGGAGGTGGCGGCGTCATGACGCGCGCCGCGGTCACCCTGTGGGATGACGGCGTGCTGTGGAGCACGCGCCGGACCGTCGCGCCCACGCAACTCCCGATGAGGACGGAGTACGTCTACGACCAGGTGCTCAGAGGCGCCTGCGAGGACGCGGACGAGGAGTTCGTGACCAACGCCATTCGCGCGTTCGCGGACGACGCCGAGCATGAGACGCAGCGGGCCCTGATGCCGCAGACCTGGGAGATGGTCCTCGATGGCTTCCCAGCCAGCGGACAGATCGTGCTCCAGCGCCCGCCGCTCATCGCGGTGACGTCGCTGCAGTACTACGACGCCGATAACGAACTCCAGGATTTGGCCGTCTCTCCTGCGGAGTTCGCCGTGGTGCCGTCGGGCCGATACACGAAGGCGATCGTGCGGCCGATTGACGGCGAGAGCTTCCCGAGCACCTACGGCCGTCCTGATGCCGTGACGGTGACCTACGAGGCTGGCTACGAGGACGTGAACGATCCCGAGCTCGCCAAGATCAACATCGGGATCGCCCTGGCTGTGGGCGAGTTCTACAAGCTGCGGTCGCTGTCGGTGCAGGGGCTGAACTACACGCCGGCCGTGCTGCAGACGAGCCGGTTTTGGACGAAGGTGCGCGGATGAACCACCTTCTCGAGCCTGGCGATCGGGACAAGCGCGTGGTGATCCAATACCGCCGCGACGGGACATCGACGACGGAGTTCCCGGTCGACGACTGGGCGCGCACGCGCCGGCTGACCGTGTGGATGGCCAAGGAGGATCTCCGTGGCGCCGAACGGCTGCAGGCGATGCAGGTCCAGTCGGCCTACGACGGCCGCTGGGTGATGGGCTATCGCACGGACATGGATCCGGATCTGCTCGATGTGACGAAGGACCGCCGGCTGGTCTACCAGGGCCGCGTGCTCAACATCGTGGCTGGCCGGACGCTCGGACGGAAGGACGGGATCGAACTCACGACGATCGCCAACCCGTCAGGAGAGACGGCGTGATCACGATGAAGATCGAAGGCGGCGCCGAGTTGGCGTCCATGCTCAATAGCCTGCCGCGCGCTGTGCGGTTGCAGATCACTAAGGCCGTCCTCATCGAAGCGGCCGAGCCGATGGTCGCAGTGGCGCGGAAGATGGCTCCTCGCCGGCCTGGCTTGCCGGATCTCGCCGACAACATCGAGATCGGGAATCCTCGCGCCGGTGGTATGGACAAGTTCGGAGACGAGAAAGCGGCGACAGTCGTCTGGGGCCCAACGAAGAACTTCTTCTACGGCTACTACCAGGAGTGGGGCACCGTCCACCACGGCGCGCACCCGTTCATGCGGCCGGCGTTTGACGGCCAAGCCGAACGGTCGCTCGGGATTATCCGCACGCGGACGTGGGAGCACATCCAGTCCTACGTCCAGTCGAGGGATGAGTCGTGACGGTCGAGACGGCGATCGCGCTGCGCATCTTGTCGCTGACCGGGATCTCGGCGCTCGTGTCCGACCGCGTGCGCGTGCTGAAACTGCGCCAAGGCGAGCGGTCAGGCGTACGGGTGCAGCAGGTGAGCGAGAACGAGCCGTTCCACCACCGAGGCACGGTGGGCGTCCTGGCCTGCCGCGTCCAGGTGGACTCGGTGGCGCCGGAGAACAGCGGCGTCGATCCGTACGCGGTCGCGAACCAGATCGACGCCCTCATCAAAGGCGACGGCGCTGGCAGCGGCCTCGCCGGATTCTCGGGCGCGATCGGCTCACCAGCATTTGAGGTGTTGTCGATCCTGCCCGTGGACGTGAAGCGGGAGTACGACGCGGACGCGGTGGGGATTGTGAAGGTGATGCGCGACTACAGGGTCACGCATCGCGGCTGATCGAACGACTTTCAAGGAGCATAGCTATGGACCGGACAGATACGTTTTACGCACTCGACGAGGCGATCCACGGGTATGGCGCCCAGATCATGGTGGGCGACGGCGCCAGCCCGGAGAACTTCCAGGCGATCGCCGCGGTGAACAGCATCGAGCCGGGGGACATGAACACGGCCGACATCAAGCGGACACACCTCCGCAGCCCGGACGCGCACCACGAGCACATGCCTGGCATGCGCGACTCTGGGCCGTTCACACTCACCGGCACCTGGCTGCCTGGCGATGAGAGCCAGTCCAACGCGGGCGGCGGTTCCGGCCCATTCCAGACGGGCGGCCTGATCGCCATCTGGCGCGCACGCACGACCCACAACTTCAAGATCGTGCTGAACGACGGATCGCCGGTGACCGAGTGGCCGTTCCGGGGCTACGTCGCGGGCTTCAAGCCCGGCGGCATCAGCGTCGACGACAAGGTGATCGACTTCACCTCGACGATTCAGCCGACCGAATCGTACGACGCCGACCTCCCATAGTCGGGCGTCGGTTCGCCGTTGCTCTGATCTCCCGGCGGGGTTCACCCGGGGCCGGCAGGTTCCGCGGGGTCAGGGCAGCAACACACAACTGAATACGCGATGCAGGAATGAGTGAAGGCTTGGTGGCGAATCCAGAACGCGGCGAGACGGCGGTGAAGTTGGGCGACAAGACGTTCACGATGGTCATGGACCAGAACGCCATTCGGTCGCTCGAAGCGGAACTCAGCACGAATAAGCGAGACGCGGTGTATCACGAGATTTTGGCCGCCGCGAATCGCGGTCAGTATCGCGCGATCTCAGGGCTGCTCTGGGCGTCACTCCAGCGGCATCACCCAGAGATGACGATGGACCGCGTGGATGACCTCATCACGAAAGTCGGAGGGATGTCCAAACTCAATACCGCGCTGAAGTCCAGCCTGAAAGCATCTGCGCCCACAGAGGAAGACGTGACCGCCGTTGAGGGAGACAAGAAGCGCCCTCGGAAGGCTTAGCCAGGCGCGGCAACGTCTGGAGGCACAACTTGATCCAGGCGATTCGCATCGGGCTAAGCCAAGACGCCTTCTGGCGGATGACGCCGAGGGAGTTGTACCGGGAACTGGCCGCCGCGAAGGAGCGGCACTCAGACGAGGTCGAGTTGCTGACCTTGGCGGGTTATCAGGCGGTGCGGATCTGGGTCATGACCCAGAACAAGAAAAAGATGCCGGAGTTTGCCTCGTTGCTCCCGAAGAAGCCGGCTGATCGGAAGCAGACGAAAGAGAAACTCAAGTCGGTGCTCCACATGTTAGCCGCGCAGTATGGCGGCCGTGTGCGCACCAGGAAATCGACGCGGTAGGGGGTTCATGGCAGGGTCTGCGGTCATCGGCACGCTGAGGACGATTCTTACCCTCGACACGGCAGAGTTTGAGACGAACTCGGCCAAGGTGTCGCAGGCGGCGAAGGCGTGGACGAAAGACCTGAAGTCGATCGGCCAACAGGCGACGCAGCTTGGATCCGCCCTCACTAAGAGCCTGACGCTGCCGCTTGTGGGTATCGGCGCGGGCGCAGCAAAACTGGCGATGGACTTCGAAGACTCCTTCGCTGGCATCGGCAAGACGGTCGACGGCGTCACCGACAATGGCGGACGGCTCACTGAGTTCGGTAAGCAACTCGCGCAGAGTTTCCGCGACATGGCCAAGGAACTCCCGGTCAATGTCAACGAACTGAACAAGATCGGTGAGGCGGCCGGCTCCCTCGGCATCAAAAAAGAAGACATCCTCAAGTTCACCAAGGTCATGGCCGAGCTCGGCGTGACCACGAACCTGACGGCCGATCAGGCGGCGACGTCGATCGCGCAGATTCAGAACATCTTCAACGCGGCCGGCAAGGACACGGATCGCTTCGCCTCGTCGCTCGTCGCCTTGGGCAATGACGGCGCGTCGACCGAGGCACAGATTGTCGACTTCGCGTCACGCCTCTCTGGTGCTGGCCATCAGATCGGCCTGAGTGAGCAGGCGGTGTTGGGCTTCTCCGCCGCCCTGGCCAATGTCGGCCTGAACGCAGAACTCGGCGGCACGGCGCTCTCCAAGGTAATGAGCGCGATCAGTGTGTCGGTGGACACGGGTGGGAAGAAACTCGAAGCGTTCGCCTCCACCGCCGGCATGGCGGCGGATGAGTTCGCCAAGCTCTTCAAGTCTGACGCCGAACAGGCGCTGAAACGGTACATCGAAGGACTCGGCAAAGCGGGCGACAAGGGCGAGAACCTGACGATCATCCTGCAGGAGATGGGCCTGAAGGGCGCCAACGTGCAGGACGTGATGAAGCGTCTCGCGGGCGCTGGCGACCAGGTCTCGCATGCCTTGGACGTGTCGAATCAGGCATGGCGCGACAATACGGCGCTGACCGTTGAAGCCGAGAAACGGTTCGCCACGACGTCGTCGCAGTTGAAGATCCTCTGGAACAACATCACCGACGTCGGGATCACGATTGGCAACGCATTGTTGCCGGCGATTCAGACGCTCGTGCGGTGGTCTGGCGACCTGATCCCTATCATCGAAGGCGCGGTCAAGCTGTTCACGTCGCTGCCGGCGCCGATTCAACTCGCGGCGCTGGGGCTGACGGGCTTGGTCGCCGCCGCCGGGCCGGCGCTCTATATCTTCGGCCAACTGTCGTTGTCGGCCGCGGCGGTCACGGCGGCCTTCACGACCAATGGGATCGCCACCGTCGGGCTGACGGCCGCGATGAACGGCCTGAAGGCGTCGTTGGCGTTCTTGGGACCGGCGATCGCCGTCGCCGGCACCGCGTTTGTGTCGTGGAAGATCGGCGCGTGGGTTGGCGATATAACCGGCGCGACGGCGGCGGTTCAGCACTTGACCGAGAAGGTCATGGGCTACCGCGATGCGTCTGAGCCCTTGGAATCACAGCAGAAGCTGATCAACCAGGCGATCAAGCTCGGGGCGGACGCCTCGATCGACTACGCAGGCGCGATGAAGTTCCTGCAGGCCAAAGCGGAAGACCTACGGGCGGCGTCCAATGACACCGCCAAAGCGGTCGAGAACCAAGGGCACAAGTCGAAGCAGGCGGCGAAGGACACGAAGGAAGAGTCGGACGCGCACAAGGAAGCGGCCAGGGAAGCTAAGGCGCACGCCAAGGCCGTCTCTGACCTGGCCGACACCTACACCGGGAAGAAACTAGCCGACCAGGTCCAGACGCTCAATGAAGCCGTGCGGATGGCCGAGCGTCAGGGCGGGCTGACGGCCTACCAGTATCAGGAACTCGGCAAGCAACTGATCAAGCTCCACGATCAGGGCGCGGCCTTGCCGCCGATCCTTGAGCGGATCCGACAAGCAGAAAAGAACATCGAGGACGCCGCGCACCTCGCCGCACTGGCGCACGGGCAACTGAGCGATGCCTTTAAGGGCCTGCCGACGGTTCAGCTCGAAGCCGTCAAAACGACCCAGCAACTGACGGACGAGTTCAATAAGCACATCGTCAGCGGGAAGGGCATCGGCTCGATGCTCGATGACATCGCGCCCAAGATCGCGAAGCTGCCAGCCCCACCTCCTGACCCGTGGCGTGAGTTCAAGGACGAAGTCGGCAACACGTTCAAGACCCTCGAAGGGGCCATCTCTGGTTCCTTCGCGCAGATCATGCTCGGCGCCAAGGGCTTCCACGATGCCTTTATCGACATTTGGGAATCCATCAAGGGCGCGGCCATGCGGATCGTGGCGGACCTCATGGGGAACCTCACGAACATGTTCTTCAAGGGGCTGGCGAACATCCTGAGCGGGACGGGTTCGTTCGGGTCCGCGTTTTCAGGGATTCTCAGCAGTGTGCTCGGAGGGGCGTCGTCAGCAGCGACTGGGGGCGCTGTGGCCGCGACGGGCGGCAGCACCGCAGCCGGCACTGCGGCGGGTGCTGGTGCAGGGATTGGCACAGCCGCCGCCATCGCCGGGGCCTTCGCGCTGCCGGCGTTGCTCTACTGGCTCGACAAGGGGCCTGACCCACAGCAATCGTGGCGCGACTACGCGGCGTCACTTGAAGGCAAGGTCGGCACATTTTGGGACACACCCGAAGGCCAACAGGCGCGAGCGGAAGAACTCGCCCGCGAAGCTGCCGGCGACTTCAGCGGCGGCGGCGTCACGCCGGATCCCCTGCAAGACAACGGCGGCCCCACCAGCATTTGGGACGCCTCTGGTGCGAGCCCGAGCAGCGGCGAAGCGAAAGCCTACTACGACGATATGGGCAACTTGATCCGTGTGCCCGGCTTCAAGTGGGGCACGGACGGCTTCCGCGACTTCGGCACGGGCACCTTGGCGATGCTCCACGGCAGAGAAGCGGTCATTCCAGAAGGCGCTGGGGTGTCCATCGCTGGCGGCGCGTCAGGCGGCATGGTCACGGTCATTCTCGAGCAGGACGGCAAGAAGTCCGCGCAATGGGTCGCCCCGTATCTGGTGGATGAAGTCATCCGGCTGAGGTTGGCCTGATGCCGACCGTGTGGAGCGTGACCATCGGCGGAGTTGAGCGAGACTGCGCGCTCGGCTCGCTGAATATCCAAGAAGTCGCCAACGGCGTCAACACGATGCGCGCGGCGTTCAAGTCCGTGGCGGGCGCGTTCCGGCCGGCGCTCGGGGCCGACATTGTGATCACGCGCGATGCCGTCCGCGTGTGGGGCGGGTTCGTCGACAAGACGGCCGAGTCTGGGGCCGACGGTCAGCCCATCGACGACATTGAAACGCTCGTCGATAGCGTGGCCTACAACAGCATCGGGGAACGCCGGTTCGTCTACGAAACCATCGCGGCCGGTTCGACTCTGAAGCAGGCGCTGCAGCAGCTCGAGCCCTACGTCACACCCTACGGGGTGTCGCTGTCCGGCTCACAGGTGAACGGGCCGACGCTGCCCGAGGTGGTCATCGACGGCGACCGCTTCATCGACGTCATCAACCGGCTGTCTCAACTGACGGGCTTCATCGGCGGCATCGACTACAACAAGTCGCTACGAATGGTGCAGTTCGGGGACTTGTCGGCGCCATTCAACGTCATCGACGGCGACGGGAACCACGTCGGGGATATCACGGTCGAGCGCAGCCGCGAGAAGTACTTCAACCGCGTCGTCCTGAAATACGGCAAGGCTGGGCCGCTCGTGTTGCAGACGGAGGCGCACACGGGCAACGGCGTGCTGGCGACGTTCCCGGTGGAACTACCCGTCGCTGGGCCGTTCGCGCCCGTGGCAACCGAGGACGGGGCGATTGCCTACGGCGTCGTGAACTACAACGACGGCACGACGGAATCGATCGGTGGACAGTCGGCCCCTGCCGGCTTCCTCTGGGAATACGACCCAGACGCGAACACCATCACGCGACGATCTGGAGCGGTAGGGAATACCGTCGGTTTCGTGTTCCGCTATGACGCGCAGTTCCCTCAGACGGTCATCGTTGAGGACGCCTCCGAGATCAGCCTCAACGGGCTATATGAAACCGTCGTCGTCCGCGAAGACATCTTCGACAAGACGGAAGCGACCGAGACGGCCGAGACGTACCTGTCGCAGTTCCTCCAGATCTTGACGACGGTCAAGTTCGACACGTACGGCGCGGGCTTGCATCCAGGGCAGACGATCACGCTGACCATCGCGGATCGGAACGTGAACGGCCAGTACCTCATCACGGAGGTGAAGCCGGTCAACCCGAACACGATGCAAGACCTCCGCTACTCGGTCACGGCCATCGACAGCGAGACGTTCCGGGGCTCGTTCCGGCAACTGTACAAGGACTGGCTGAACACAGGATCGAAGTCGGCGAGCACTGGACCTGCGGCGGCTGGCGGTGGGGCGCCGTTCCCACCGAACCGCGCCGTCCAGTTCAACGACGGCGGGGCGTTCGGCGGTAACGTCGGCTTCCTCTTCTACAAGGACGAGGTGAGCCTCGTCTGCGGAGACCTGTCCTCGATCGACGCCGCCAACTTCGATGGGTGTCAAGCCTTCGGCTACGACTGCCACATCGGGGACACCTAATGGCGCTGTCCTCCAAGTACCTCCGCTTCACGAAAGCGACCAGCACCGGGGTGCAGACGGTGACAGGTGTCGGCTTCACCGGCAAGGCGCTGCTCCTGTGGACGTCCTATCAGACGGCGGTGGGCGCCACGACGGCGGCGATCATCAGTCTCGGGCTCACCGATGGGACGCTGCAGAGTTGCCGGTGCATCAATCATCCCGGCGGCGAGGCGACGACGACCAGTTCGCAGGCGGAACAGACGGACCACATCGCGTACAAGGTGACGGCCACGGACGGGTCGGACCCGACGCTGCTCGTGGCGGGCGTCTTCGGGGCGTTCACGTCGGACGGGTTCACGATCAACTGGACGACGAACGACAGCGATGCGGCCATCTTTCACGCGGTCGTGCTCGGTGGCGATATTCAGACGGCGCTGACGCAAGTCAAGATCACCTGCGGGGCCGGGGAATCGCTCGACGTGACGAGCGTCGGGTTCCGCCCGAGCGCCTACATCGTTATGGGGGGCACCGCCGACGAGTTCGACGACGGCGACTACAGCCACGGGGCGCCCTCGGGGTCGTTCCACGGGTTCGGCTTCTCTAACGCGACCGACAACGTGTGCGGCTGGACGCTCGGTCGAGGCACGGGCGGGGCGGCGGATAACTACCGCGGCCAGATGACGGACGCGGTGGCGTCCGTCCGTATCGCCAACCTCAGCGGCGCGGCGTCGATGATGGACGGGCGGATCACGGCAAACCTCGACGACGGGTACACGTTCTCCCGTGACGTGGAACTGGCTGGGATCGAGCCCATCCAGCACGTCCTGTGCGTGCGCGGCGTGCGGTTTGCGCTCGGGTCGTTCACGGCCCCGCTTACGGCGACGACCACCGCCGTCACGCTGCCCTTCGAGCCGGATCTGGTCATCCTGCAAACCCTCGGGTCGACGGCCTCAGAGAACGCCGACGGCATGGGCCTGTCGATGGGCGCCTGGCAGCGTGACGATGACGACTCCGGGGGCACCTGGATCGGCGGCGTCGATGCGGCGAACCCGAGCGTGTATCGGCGCTCGACGTACGAAGACCTCGTGATCGAAACGCGAAACGCGAGCAGTGGCGCGGCGGTCATGCAGGCGACGGTCGCCGGCGCATCCGCGACGGACATCACGTTCGACTTCTCGGCCGTCTCCGGCAGCGCGGACGCCCTGATCTACATGGCCCTGGCGCCGACCGAGACGATCCGCGGGGCGTTCGTGGCGGGCGAGAAGACGACCGTGCGGGCCACACGGGCGGCGGCGTTCGGGCTAGACGGCGAGACGAACGAGCACACCGAGACGGGCAAGCTCAAGGTCTTCGGGAAGTTTGAGTCGACCGAGACGGTGCAGGTGGGCGACGTGAGTGGCGCGACGTCCACGTCGCTGCTCGGGATTGGGCCAACCGGCCAGATAGAAGCCGTGACGGTGGGCAGCGGCCTGGCGATGGCCGCGAACGTCCTCGACTCAACGGGCGGCGGCGTCCTGCTCACGGCCGACCCTGGCTCGCCTGCTAACGACACCTGGTGGGTCGTCCGCACGGGCACGAGCCCGACGATGACGGTTGCGCTCAAGGTGCGGATCAGTGGCGCCACCTACACGATTGCGGGGATCACGTTATGACGATGAAGGGGTTCCTCGCTGTCCTCGTTTGGCTGGCGCTGGCTGGACGCGCCGGTGCTCAGGCCACGAACATCAGCACGAGCGGCACGCTGCCGACCAACTGCACCGTGGGCAATGTGTACGTCAAGACGGGGACGGGCGCCGGGTTCTATGTGTGTCTCGCCACGAATACCTGGACGCAGATGTCGACGGGCGGCGGCTCGGCGCTCAGTGGCATCACGGCGGCGACGACCTCGAACACGATCGCCAGCGGGAACAATGGCGCGCAGCTCTGGAACTGGGCGCGCACGTCCACGGGCGACACGATGACGTTCGGCGAGACCACCGCCGCGACCAGCGGGAACAGTACCGGCAATCAATCGATCGTCAAGGCGGCGACGCTCGCTAGTTCGACGGCCGTCCCGTTCGTGATCGACAACTTCGGCGCGGCCTATTCGCTGCTCGTGAATGACGTGGCAGCCGACACGACCCCGTTCATCGTGGACGACGCTGGACAAGTCAGCATCCACGGCGCGGTCGTGAACGGGATCGACTTGACGGTCCACCGAGTCGGCGGGACGGGCATCAGGCTCATGGACGGCACCGTCCAATTGGACTTCACGACCGACTTCGACAGCTTGTGCAAGGGGTGCATCGGTACCACCACGAATCACTCGTACGGCTTCATCGTGAATAACACGCTCGCGGGGTATTTCGCCACCGATCGATCCCTGATTCTTCAGAAACCTCCAAGCACGACGCTGACCAACGCCAGCGCCGGGCAGTTGATCTTCGGCGCGGGCGACTCGACCAACGGACAGTACCGGGCGGTGTGCGCCGGGTACGCAGGGTCGGCCACCTATAGCCCTCTCTGCTTTGGCTATGTGCAGACGAACAACAGCGGCAACACCGCGGGCGACTTCTTCGTGGCGACACGTGTGCTGACGACTGACAGTACGCCGATCGAACGGATGCGGGTCAAGGCCGACGGCACGGTGTCGGTCGAAGACCTGAAGACGACCGGGGCGGCGACTGGGAAGAAGGTTGTCTGCGTCGATACGTCGACGGGCATTCTCTACGCCTCATCGAGCGGCACAGACTGCAGCAACTAGGAGAGTTCAAAGCATGACGCGAGCCGCCTTGTTCATTTGCGCCCTCACCTGTCTCGCCCTCGCCCTCCGTGTGGTGGCGCAGGCGCCTGACGCCACGGAGGCCGCGCTCACGCAGCAGCTCGCCGACCAGCGCTCGAGGCTCGGGGCCTGCAACGCGGAGCTCGGCCCGCTGCAGCAGCTTCACGCGCAGGTCATCGCCGGCCAGGTCCGGCCGGTGGCGGACACCCAGGCGGCGATCGTGGCGACGGTCGAGGCGGCGAATCCAGGGCAGACGTTGGATCTGAAGACGGGCAAGCTGGTGGCGAAGGTGCCCATGAAGTAGACGAGTTCTGCACGTCCCGCTAGGGCTGGGAAGCCCGAACCCGCCATCAGGCCGATGGTCGGGCGCACCTCTCCCCGGGGGTGCGAGCGCGGAGACGACAGGAGGCCACGGAGATAAGGCCGCTCCGACCAGTGCGTGGATTCGCACGGTTGGGCGGCCTTGTCTTTTGGGGCCAGAAGGAGACGACAGGCGATGCGCGAGCGAGCAATGACGGAGGCAGGAACGAATGGATGAGCGACAGCGGACCCTACGCGATCGCGTGCTGCTGGCGTGCCCGGACATCGATCCGATGCTGCTGACGCAGATCGCCGGCGCCGAAGTCTTGGCGAGTTCGAAGACGACCTATGCGGCTGGCAACGGCAAGTTTCCGCGCTGGAGCGTTGATCGGTGGCTGCAGATCACGATCTTCTGCATGTCGGTCATCTCTGGGATTTTCTTCTTCGGCGGGCAGTGGAGCGGCGTCAAGAAGAGTGTCGAGGACATGGCCACAGCGGTCTCCTCGATGCACGCCGACATGGAGAGCATCAAGACGCGGCAGTGGGACTCGCAGAACAAGCTCGACGCGCTGAAGAAGCAGATCGAGACCATCGAGAAGTCCGACGAGTACTACCGGACCCATCCTCGGCCTCGGCCGATGTTCCCCGAGGACGCGCGATGACGAGAGACGAAGCCGCGCTCGCTGTGATCGCCAAAGTCCTCGTGAACGAGGGCGGCGTGGCCGACATCGGCGACGGAAAGGGCGTCACCCGGTTCGGGCAGACGACGGCCTGGCTCGCGCAGTTCGGCCTGCCGACGCCGACGAACGCTGTCGAGGCGGCGCAGAACTACCAGGTCTGGCTCGTGCGGACGCGGCTGATCGGCGTGTGCGACTACCCGGACTCGTTCGCGTTCGCGATCGTGGATTGGGCCGTGAACAGTTCGCACGATCGGGTCATTCGCGAGCTGCAGTTTCTGCTGCGCACGAAGGTGGACGGGATCTATGGACCGGAGACGCAGACGAAGGTCGAGGCCTGCAACCGAGAGGCGATGGCCCGCTTCCTCATCGGCGCTCGGATGCGGTTCGTAGGGCGATTGATCAAGGGCAACCCAGGAGAGCACGCGCGATGGGCGTCAATCTGGGCCAACAGGATTGCCTCGCAAGTCGAGGCGCTGACGTAGAGGGCACATGACTGACGAGATCAAGACCGAGACGTTACCGATCCAACCGATGAATGTGGCCATTGTCGGCAGCACTGGCGCGGGCGATGGCGGAGCGCCGATCACCACCGGCACAACCGCCAAGACGCCGGACCATCAGCCCAATGTCGTGTTCACGGTGGTCGGACCGCTCCGGGCGATTGGGATCCGGTTCATCAACACGTTCCTGACCGGCTTTGTCGGGTTCCTCTCTGGGGCGCCGCTCATCGACAAGATCGCCGGGATGCAGTTATTCGAGTTCAGCGACCTGCAGGACCTGGTCCTCAAGAGCGCGATCGCGGCGCTCGCGCCCGCGGTTATCGGCCTAGGGAAAGACCTCATCACGATCTTCGGCAAGTTGGAAAGCAAGTACCCGCTGCTCACCGGAAACATCTGAAGGAGACACGTATGCGAAAGCTGTATTTCACCATCATTCTCGCGCTCGTCCTGCCAGCGTGCGCTGGCAAGTCACAGCCGTCCGTGCCCGGCACGCCTCAGCAGAAGCTGGCCGCGTTGAAGACGGCTGAAGTGGCCCAGATCACGCTGATTTAGGCCGTGCACACGGAAGCCGGCATCTGCGATCCGGTCAAGGCCAAGGCCGATCCCACAGCGCCGATCCTGGAATGTGCTGGCCCTCTCGCCGCCGCCGCCAAGCTCACCACGGAGCGGCATCGCGAGTTCAGCGCGCGGATGCTCAAGGCGTTCGAACTCCACAAGGACGCCGTGGAGCGGCTGAATACGTGGAAGCCAGGCGAGCCGATTCCCGTCAACGTCAGCACGCTGCAAACACAGGTGGAGGCGATTCTCGCGCTCTCTCAGGGGCTCGGCGGCTCGGACGCGCAGGCGCTTTCCAACATCGTGGCCCAGGTGCTCAAGCAAATCGCCGACATTCGCGCGGCCCTCGGACGGTAGGAGAACAGTCATGTCCAAAATCACCACAGCCAATCAGTACGTCGCTGAAGCCGGTCAATTCGTGTCGCAGTTGATCGCGCTCTCAGGCGTGATCGCGCCGCCCGTGGCCATCGTCATCACGGCGGTCAAGGCGTTCGTCCACTACTTGCGGCACCGGGACGATCCGGACGGGCCGGAACCGACCACGGAAGAACTCGACGCCTTTGCGGCGCGGGTGCTCGAGCTTGACGACGTGTATATCGCGCGCCTGAAGGCACAGGCGGGCGAGTCTGAGGCGCAGGGCTGACGTGAACCTGCTCGCCGTTCGCATCCCCGTCTGGGACGCCAGCCGCAAACAGTGGCGCCAGTTCTTCGCTGAGGCCAAGTACACGGCCAGGTGTGGGAACGGGCTCCACCAGTTTGGGCTGGGTGTCTCGACGTGTGCGTGCGGGGCGGTGCAGTTCGCGAAGGATGGGCTGGCCTGATGTTCTGCGATCTAGCCCTCGTCCACGGCAAAGCGGTGCTCGTCACCGACGCGATCTTCGCGCCGACGCCGGCTTGGTGGCTCCGTGCGTCGGCGGACGATCGAGGCGTCGTGGCGGCCGTGGCCCAGGCTGGCTCGGGCTCCTGCCAGGTCGTCGACAGCCTCGGCCAACGGTGGGACGCAGGCGACGTGGCCTTCGGGACAATGTGCGTGGGGATTGAACCGCTGCTTGACGGCTGGCAGGTGACGTTCATGCTGGCGCCCACCGGCAGCATCCATCGCGTCGTGCATCTCACACGGGCGCTAGCGTTGGCGGCGTACCTCGAGCGGCCAGGACGGACGGGCGGCACGTCGCAGGGGTTCCTCGACGTGTTCGACGGCGTGCCCGTGTTTACCGACGACCACCGCACGGTCGTCTGCGGCCATCTGACCATCGGCCTCCCGACCACGCGCGGGTTCTGGACGGTGGGGCAGGACTGGTTCGGCGACCGGATCGTGGCCTGGAACGCGCAGACGCAGACGGCGTGGGAGGTCTCGCGGATCTCCACGCAGACGCCCTCGCATCTCGCGATCGAGGACGACGGGACTGCGGTGGTCGCCATAGGCGGCACGGATGTCGTTGTCAGGCAGCCTGCGTTCGTGCCGTGTGCGCCGTGGGTCGAGGCCGTGACGGTGCCGGACTTCGCGCCCTGCCCGCACGAGGTCGGCGTTGGCGTGTTCGACGAGTCCCACGCGCCTGAACTGATCGGCGCCGATGAGCCGCGGTCGTCACAATCGCGTGGCGTCTTCGTGACGCTGGGCCGCGACGACTTGCAGAAGGCCGCCGTCCGGTGCCGCCGCGAGGCGCTGCCGATGTACGCATACCGTGACACGCCGGACTATCCCGTGTCGGCCGTGCCGGTGCTCTCGGGCGTGACCGTGCTGGCGCTGGTGTGCGGCTATCCGTTTGGGGCCGAGGCGCCAGAAGAGACGGCCGCCAGAGTCAGCGCCACCGTCTATGGCCTCCGGCGCGCTGGCCATGCCGTGGCTCTCTGCCTGCCCTGCGACCGCGGCATCAAGGGCGACGGCACCTACACGTGGAGCGAGCAGCAGATCTGCGACGTGCTCGGGTGGTTGTGGCCCGTGACGATCCACGAGGGCGTGACGGCCGTCTGGGGCTTCGCGCAGCGCCGTGGCCCACACGATGGCCTCGACGCCTTCCCGTCGCTCCAGGAGTGCGTCGACCGGATGCGCGCGGCCTCGCCAGACTGGCGGCTGTTCCCGGTGGCCGCGACGCCGCCGCCGATTGTCGTACCGCCAGAACCACCGAACCCGAAACCACCGATCCCGGTGCCGATGCCGGGCCTTGCCCTGGAGATGTTTATGTCTGAAGGCGCGTTTACCGTCGCGAAGTCCACGCTCGTCAAGAACACCTCGGCCGATGTGGTCGATCCGGTCTTCGTGGGCGACACGTACCACCACATCAAGCACCCCGGCGGCGGGTTCGTATCGATTGACCCTGTCACGTTCGAGCCGCGTTCGACTGGCGCGGCGAAGGTTGGGCCGTCCGAGAACTTCCAACTGGCGAAGGACGGCAAGTCGGCGCTGGTCAACATGGGGCTCCCGTTGGCTGTGCGGTCGTTCGTGGTGGCGGACACGCTGTAGTGGGCGCGACCGAACTCCTCCTGCTCGGCGGCTCGGACGGCGGTGGTGGTCGGCCTGCGCCCGGCACCCCGCTGCGTGGGCAGTTCGTCGTGACGATCCCGAACGCGCCGTATGGGCCAATCGAGGACGGACGGCGCAATCCGCGCTCGATCTTCTTCATGGACGAGGTCGACACCGTCTGGAAGGAGTCCGGGGAGAAGGAAGCCCGTCGCATCCTCCGTGCCTACAAGGCGATGGGCGCGAATCACATCACGACGGGACCGGCCTACGCGGCCGGATACGGCAACGACTACCCGTTCACGAACTGGCTGTCGGAGCCGCATCGCTATCGAGAGTTCCACGAGCTGCTGATTGACGAGGGATTCGAGTTCACGCTGTTTGCCTTCACCGACAACGCGCCGTACTACGACCCCGCGTCGCATTGGTTCGATTGGGATCTGGTGCGGAAGGACTTCGGGCCGGTGTTCGCGGCTCTGGCGCCGCTCGTCCGTCGCGTCGCGTACATGTGGGAGGACTTCCAACATACCGACCACATGGTGCCGGGCTACGAGATGCTGCGCGAGTACTTCCCGACCGCCGATCGCACCTGGCACAACGGCCCGAATCATCTCAATCCAGGCATGAGCAGCCAAGACGAAGGCCACTGCTGGCGCGTCGCGACGGAACACGGCATCACGCGCATGTCCTATCAGGCGGTCGCCATCGCCAACGAAGCCGACATCGAAGTGATCGACGCCGCGACCTTCGGGATGGAGGACCGGCCGCGCCGCACGATGGAGCAGAACGTCTACGACATCAAGGACATGAGCCGTCGAGGGAATCACGGCTACGCGGGCTTCCCTGACTTCGAGGTCGAGTACATGGAAGGCGCCGCCTGGGGCATCTATCGCGCTCGGCTCAGTCCTCATACCGGCCGGAAGTGGTACCAGACGATGGTGACGGTGCCTGGCGTCGTGCACGTGCTCGACGGGCTGGAGCTCGCCGAATGATCGGCACCGTGGATGCCGCCGTCGAGCAGATGCGCGAGCAGCGCCGGGTGTATGTGGGCATCCTCTGCGCCCTCATTGTCGACCTGGTGGAAGAGGGCCGGTCAGACATCGCGGAGCGTCTGCGCCAGCGCATCTGCGCCCTGGAAGATCCGAAACAGGTCGGGGCTCGGGTGCGGAAGGGTTTCCAGAACCGGCGACGGCGCCGTTCGGCGGTGGCGGCATGACATGGAAAGAGGAGAAGTGAATATGGCGAAGAAGATCAGCAGCGAAGACTTCGAGCCAACACCGCGGCGGAAGGCGACGACGGCCAACCGCGGCGCATCGCTCAATCGGCAGTCCGTCGTGGCCAGGTTGCGGCGGGACAAGGCGAAGGCGTCTGCGTCCGTCCGCGACTACATCGACGGGTTCTTGGAATGGATCAGCGGCCAGTCGATCCGGGCGTCCAAGAGGAAGGGCGGGCTCGGGAAGTGAGCACGATCCTCGGGCTCCGGTGGCGCCTGATGCACGACCCACAGTGGCCGGGATTGACGACGGGCCAGATCGTGACGATCGCCCTTGTGCTCGTGGCGCTCGTGGCGATGCGGTTGTCGGCGTGGAAGCCGCGGCGGTGAGAGATGCCTGGCTTCATCGAATGGCTGCCGCCAGGGTCAGGGCTGTTACGCCTCGGCCCTCGGTGTCACGTCTACGGCGACGAGTGGGATCGGTCGATCGTGGTGGCGCCGTACGACCCGGCCATCCCGACGATTGAGGGCGCGGCGGCGGCGCTGAAGGCGAGCCACTGGCGAGACGCCCTGGACGTCTTGCACGACGCAGGGATTGGGCGAGTGAAGTTTGACCGCCGACACGGCAATGACGTCGAGTCGCACACGGTCAGCACGACGAGGAAAGAGAGAAGGCATATGGATAACGTGACATTGATTTCAGGCGACACCTACGCGATCAAAGGCGACGGCACCGTGGGCTACATCATGCGCGGCCCGATCTACTTCGGCCTACCAGCGGCAGCGCACTCCAGGATGCAGCGGATCATGGTGGACGCCATGAGCGAACTGGTGAAGATCGGCGAAGAGGCGGTCGCGGCTCAGGCGGCGGCACCGGCCACCAAGTAGCAGACACAGCGGGTCCGTGCTTGGCCCCTCCCGGCCGGCACGGACTCCCAAGGAGACCGCGACATGGCATTGACGACACAGCAGCAGGCGACACTCAAGGCCGCGATCCTCGCGGACTCCACACTAAACGCCTACCCGAACACGGGCGACGGCAATTTCGACCTCGCCCGCTACATGTCGATCACGCTCGTGCCAGCCTTCATCGTGTGGCGCAGCATGGTGCCGATCGCTGAGGCCGGGCGCACGTTCGACTCCACGGAACTCGCCGGGCTGTCCTCGATCAACACGACACGCTTGACGAACCTCGCGCTGTGGCTCGCGGGCGGCCTGAACCCCTCGGTGGCGGGCGTGCGGGCGTTCTTCGATGACATCTTCTCAGGCGCGGCCGGCACCAATACGCGGGCGGCGTTGCTGGTGCTGTGGAAGCGCAGCGCGACCGTGATCGAGAAGATCCTCGCCACAGGCACCGGGTCGAGTGGGTCGCCCGCGACGATGGGCTATGAAGGCAC
>Ga0134124_10000187_pt1 | contig 56700 bp, 43 predicted proteins | sample KB304_FD_96880 | JGI IMG/M metagenome (GOLD analysis project Ga0134124, IMG submission 96880) | Terrestrial soil microbial communities without Nitrogen fertilizer from Kellogg Biological Station, Michigan, USA - KB3-0-4 | ecosystem: Environmental > Terrestrial > Soil > Unclassified ...
GACGGCACGGTCCGCGAAACGATTTCCGACACCGAATCTCGGCCGATTCCATCCGCGCAACTCACGCTGAAAAGCGCCGATACCAATGAGCTTTTCCGCGTCGCCTCAAACGCCGAAGGCATCTTCCGCCTCGTGCCCATCCCGCCCGGCCACTACGAACTCCGTGCTGAAGCCGAAAACTACACCCCGCTCGCAATCTCCGACCTCGTGCTGAACGCCAACGAAGTCCTCACGTTGCAAATCACTCTCGTGCCGTCCGCCACGGCCTCCTCCGCGAACAACACGCGCCTCCCGCGCCTCCCCGAACTCGGCCCCGCTTCACAAACGAATCAAGGCGCCGCTGCTTTTGCCACATATCACGCTCTACGGCATCGCCTCGACTCCGATCCCAACTACGTTTCCGAGCTGGCTCCCGACCGGCTTCCTCCGATCGGCGACGTCTTCAATCTCGTTCCCAATCGCTGGGCCCTGCAGCAGCCCGACTATCGCCGCTATCCGCAGAAAGGCGAATATCCCTACACCAAGTCCCGCTGGTTCGATCCCTTCAATCGCAACAAACTCAAAGGTGACCAACCCATCTGGCCGCGCACGCTAGGCCAGCAAACCTTCCTGAATTTCACCGCGGCCTCCGAAACTTTTTTCGAAGGCCGCCGCGTCCCTTCGCCCAGCAACGTCTCCACCGCGCGACCTGGCAGCGAAAATTTCTTCGGCCGCGGGGAACAATCATTTTTCGACCAAACCCTCCGCTTCACCTTCGATCTCTTCCACGGCGACGCCAGCTTCAAACCCGTCGACTGGCGCATCCGCATCACCCCCGAAATCAGCCTCAACAATCTCAACGTCCGCGAACTCGGCATTGTCAGCCCCGACGTCCGCGCCGGCACCAACCGCTTCGACACCCACCTCGGCTTCCAGGAGCTCTTCGCCGAATACAAAATCGCTGACCTCAGCCCCAACTACGATTTCATCTCCGTTCGTGCCGGCATCCAGCAATTCAACGCCGATTTTCGCGGCTTCCTCTTCGTCGACGAGCAGCCAGGCCTCCGCCTCTTCGGCGATCTCCGCTCCGATCGCTTCGAATACAACGCTGCCTATTTCAATTTCCTCGAGAAAAACACCAACAGCGCGCTCAACTCCTTCACGCTTCGCCACCAACAGGTCGCCCTCGCGAACTTCTATCTGCAGGATTTCTTTTTTCTCGGCTACACCGCCGAATTCGTCTTCGCCTTTAATAAAGACGACGGCGGCGTGCACTACGACGACAACGGTTTCCTCGTGCGCCCCGCACCCATCGGCCAGGTTATCAATCAAAACCCTGGCTTCGGGCCAATCCCGCACGGAATCCGCGTCGCCTATCTCGGCTGGCTTGGCAGCGGTCACATCCGTCGCATCAATCTCACCCACGCCTTCTACCAGGCGGTCGGCGAAGACACCTTCAATCCCATCGCTGGCCGGCCCGTCACCATCAACGCGCAACTCGCCGCCGCTGAACTCTCCTACGACCACGACTGGATGCGCTATCGCGTCTCCGCCTTCTACACCTCAGGCGACGCCAACCCTCGCGACGCTCGCGCTCGCGGCTTCGACTCCATCCTCGATCTCCCCAATTTCGCCGGCGGCCTGTTCAGCTTCTGGGATCGCGAAGGCATTCGCCTCACCGGCTCCGGCGTTTTACTCACTTCGCCCGGCAGCCTCATCCCCAATCTGCGCGGCAGCAAAGACGAAGGCCAGTCCGAATTCATCAACCCCGGCATCTTTATCGCCAACGCTGGCGCGGATTTCAACGTCACTCCGAAACTCCGCGCCTTCGCCAACGTCAATTTCCTCCGCTTTCAGCGCACCGAGCCGCTCGAATTCCTCCTCTTCCAATCCCCAATCCGTCACACCATCGGCACCGACGCCGGCATCGGCGTCGAATACCGTCCGCCGCTCAGCGAAAACATAGTCCTCACCGGTGGCGCCGCCGCCCTGCAACCCGGCCAGGGGTTTAAAGACATCTACACCGGCCGCACACTCTTCTCGCTTTTCGCCTCCGCTAAGCTTACGTTCTGAGACAACCGCGAATGCCCACCCCAATCCCACAATTCATAGCGTTGTCTCGGCGAAACCTGAGCGTCCTCTGCGTCTCCGCGTTATCTTTTTTCCTCGCTCTTCGGGTTTCTCACTCATCCGCAGCGCGCGCCGCAACGCAAGAACCGCAAGCACCCTCGTTCTTTGGCCAATCTCAAGCCGAAGCTGACCGTCTATCCGCCGGTTGCATCTCCTGCCACACCACAACGGACGAGCCCACCATGCACCCCACAAAAACGGTGCGCCTCGCCTGCACCAACTGTCACGGAGGCAACTCTGAAATCTCCGTCGCCACCAACACCGCGCTAAACTCGCCCGAATATGCCGCCGCAAAACAAAAAGCCCACGTCCAACCAACCACTACCACATTCCGCAATCCGGCCCGTCCCCGCGAGCGCCTCTACACCGAGTGGCTCCGCGAATCCGCCGAGTACATCAAATTCATCAACCCCGGCGATCTCCGCGTCGCCCCCGAAACCTGCGGCGCCGCCAACTGCCACGCCAACGAAGTCCGCGCCGTCTCCACCAGCCTGATGACCCACTCCGGCATGCTCTGGGGCGCCGCGCTCTACAACAACGGTGGCACGCCGCACAAAAACACGCACTTCGGCGAAAGCTATAACCGCGAGGGCCAGCCGCAATCCCTGAAAACAATTCCACCGCCGACAACCGAAGAAACCCGCGAAAAGGGAATCCTGCCGCAACTTGATCCGCTCGAGCGCTGGGAAATCTCGCAACCCGGCAACGTTCTTCGCGTCTTCGAACGCGGCGGCCGCAAAAAAGCCGAGCTGGGCAGTCCCACGCGCGTCGAAGAACCCGGCAAGCCCGATGATCAACTCAGCGAGCGCGGTTTCGGCACCGAACTCCGCACCGACCCCGTCTTCCTCGGCCTGCAAAAAACGCGCCTCCTCGATCCCATCATGTCCCTCCCCGGCACCAACGATCACTCCGGCGACTACCGTGCCAGTGGCTGTACCGCCTGCCACGTCATCTACGCCAACGACAACGACCCGTCACACTCCGCCGCCTACGCAAAATTCGGCCACAGCGGCACCAGCTTCACCACCGATCCCACGATCGACAAAAACGCGCCAGGCCACCCGATCAAGCACACCTTCACGCGCTCCATCCCCTCCAGCCAATGCATGATCTGCCACATCCACCCGGGCACGAACATGGTCACCACCTATTTCGGCTTCACCTGGTGGGACAACGAACTCGACGCCGACAAAATGTTCCCGCTGCAGCAACGCAATCCCACCGAAGCGCAAAAATACGAAGCCTACCTCCGCAATCCCGAAGCTGCCGCCGCCCGCGGCCTCTGGATCGACAACAAATTCCTCGAACGAACCGGCAGCCCCGAATTCAACTCCAAACTCCAAACGACAAAATTCGCCGACTTCCACGGCCACGGCTGGGTCTTCCGCGCCGTCTTCAATCACGACCGAAAAGGGAACTGGCTCGACAAAGACGGCAAGCAAATCGCCTTCGACGACCCCGATCGCTTCAACAAAGCCGTCCACCTCGCCGACATCCATCTCGAAAAAGGCATGCAATGCGCCGACTGCCACTTCGCCCAGGACAATCACGGCAACGGCAAGATCTACGCCGAGCCCCGCGCCGCCGTAGAAATCGACTGCATCGACTGCCACGGCACCATCCGCAACAAAGCCACCCTGATCACCTCCGGCCCAGCGGCGCAATCCGCCAAAAACGTGGCGCGGCCATTTCTGGCTGCGCGCCTTTCCGCAGACACTCCTCCCAACCAAAGTGAACTCTCGCAAAACTCAGCCATGCCGCGCGGTCGCCACCTAGAAACCCTCCGCACCCCCTGGGGCCAACGCCGCTTCGAATGGTCCGCAACAGGCCAACTCATCCAACGCAGCATGACCGACGAAGACAAAAAGTGGGAGATCGTCCAAACCGCCGACACCATCACTCCCGGCAACGTCCACTTCAACCCCAAATCCCAGCGCGCCAAACTCCTCGCCAAAGACGGCACGCTCTCCGAACAAATGCCCCAAGACGACACGCATCTCGCCCACGGCAATCAATCCATGACTTGCTACTCCTGCCACACTTCCTGGACGCCCACCTGCTTCGGCTGCCACCTGCAAATGACCGCCAACGTCCGCCGCCCCATGCTCCACAACGAAGGCACCATGACTCGCAACTACACCAGCTACAATTTCCAGGTCCTCCGCGACGATATATATATGTTGGGCATCGACGGCACGGTCACCAATCACCGCATCGCGCCCGCGCGTTCCTCTTGCGCCGTCCTCGTCTCCTCCCAAAACGCCAATCGCGAATGGCTCTACTACACGCAGCAAACCATCTCCGCTCCCGGCTTCTCCGGCCAGGCCTTCAGCACTTTCGTCCCGCACACGGTGCGCGGCCGCGAAACCAAGCAATGCTCCGACTGCCACATCTCCGCGGCCAACGACAACAACGCCTGGATGGCCCAACTCCTCCTCCAGGGCACCAATTTCATGAATTTCATGGGACGCTACGTCTACGTAGCCACCGGGAAAAAAGGCTTCCAAGCCATCGCCGTCGCCGAACACGACGAGCCCGAAGCCATCTACGGCAGCGACCTCCACCGCATCGCCTACCCCGACAATTACAAAAAATTCCTCGCGCACGAACGAGAACTCGCAACGGTAGCCGAGCACGCTGGCAACGTCCTCGATATCCAGGCCCGCGGCGAATACGCCTACGCCGCCACCGGATCCGGCGGCATCCGCGTCTACGACATCGCCAACATCGACAACAAAGGCTTCTCCGAGCGCATCACCAGCGCCCCAGTCTCCCCCATCGGCCAAAAATTTTTCGTTCCGACAAAAAACGCAGCAGCCGTCGCCTCGCCCTCAACTCTCGCCGTCGACCCTCTCCGCACCCTGCTCCCCGAAAACGAAGAGCAACCCATCCATCTCCTCTACGGCTTCCTCTACGTGGCCGACAAGGAAGAAGGCCTCGTCATCATCGGCGACCCAAATCTGAAATCGAAAAGCCCCGGCGTAGGCACCCTCCTCGACGGCAACCCCGCCAACAATTTCCTCAAGCGCGCCGCCACCTTCAATCCCGACGGCGCGCTAACCGGAGCCCGCCGCATAACAATCGCCGGCACCTACGCCTACATCCTCACCGACAAATCCCTCGTAGTCGTAAATCTCGACAACCCGCTCGCGCCGAAAATAACAGCGACCATCGCCGCCCCAGTCCTCAACGACCCTCGAGTCATCGCCATCCAATTCCGCTACGCCTTCGTAGTCGACCGCGAAGGCCTCAAAGTCCTCGACGTCACCAACCTCTCCCACCCGAAACCCATCGCACGAGACACAAACTCGGCCGTATTCAATTCCGATGTAGGGGCGCAGCGCTGCTGCGCCCGCTCCGATTCCGATTCTGTCATTCCGACCGGAGCGACCGGGCTTTTCCCCTCGCGCGGTTCCTCCGCGCACGGTCGCGCAGTGGAGGGACCGCGGCAAGATCGCACCTCATCGCATGTCGATGAGATCAAGATACGCCGCAGCAGCGATGCGGACTCTTACTCCCTCATCCCCCTCACCGACGCCCGCAACATCTACATCGCCCGCACCTACGCCTACATCTCCGCAGGCGCTCAAGGCATCGCCATCATCGACGTCGAAAATCCCGAAAAACCCAAGCTCGACCAACTCTTCTCCGCCGATGGAAAACTCAACGATGTCAACGACGTAAAAATCGGCATGGTCGCCGCCAGCGCCTTCGCCTTCGTCGCCGACGGCAAAAACGGCCTCCGCATCCTGCAAATCATCTCTCCCTGGGACGACCCCGCCCACTTCTCCGGCTTCAGCCCCAGGCCCACGCCAAAACTAATCGCCACCGCCAAAACCAAAGGCCCCGCACTCGCCATCTCCAAAGGCATCGACCGCGACCGCGCCACCGACGAATCCGGCAACCAACTCGCCGTCTTCGGCCGCCGCGGCGCCCGCCCCCTCAACGCTGCCGAATCCCAGCGCCTCTACCTCCACCCCGCGCCCAACGGCCTCACTCCCTACACCGTCACCGACACCCCGGTCGAGCATCCCCAATAACCACGTCGTGGCCGCCCCAGTCAGTGCGCTGCCAGTAGGCTAAGCCCACCGACAATCGCACCGTATAACGAGCCCCAATACAAGACGCTGGTGCTCCACATCAACTCATGTGTCGACCTGTAAAGTGAAACGGGAAGAATTATGGCACCGCATAGCGCACCGCCAACAATTCCAATGAGAAGTGCGAGCCGGAGATTCGTAGCGTCTTTTAACATTCAGAGTCTCTCAGCCTGAAGCTGTGCCTCGCCAGTATGACATCCGCGGGGAGGTTGTAGTGCCTGATATGTTACGTAACTGGACAAGTAAAAATTGGTCGATCCATCAACCGCTCGTTACCGCCCAACCCCCTGGTACACGCTAGTCGCTACAACAACTGCCGGCCCGCTTTACCGGAAACAAATCGCCTGCCACCCCGTCTAAGCACGACAAAGGGGTTCGATCGTGTCGAGAAAAACCATCCGCGTGCTCCTCGCTCTCCTTGCCGCCGCGCGCCCGCCGACCTCAACCGCCGCCACCACCTACCGCCTCGACTCCACCGACAATCTCGAAATCATCAACACCCGCGCGCAGATCGTCACCTATCGCGGCCGCCGGGCGCTCCACCTCGCCCCTCCGAACGCAAACGCTGACCCGGATCACGGCTCCATGATCGCGCTCGTCAACAACTCCGGCTTCAAGAACGGCGCCATCGAAGCCGAAGTCGCCGGCCTGCCCATCACCTTCATGGACTCAACTGCTCGCGGCTTCGTCGGCATCGTCTTCCGCGCGCAACCCCACGCCGCCAAAGCCGAAAACATCTATCTCCGCCCCACCAACGGCCGCGCCGACGACCAGCTCCGCCGCAATCACTCCGTGCAATACGAGTCCATCCCCGAATTCCCCTGGCACCGCCTCCGCCGCGAGCAACCGGGCGTCTACGAGTCCTACACCGACCTCGACCCAGGCGCCTGGACAAAAATGAAAATCGAAGTCCACGGCACAAACGCCAGGCTCTACGTCAACGGCGCCACGCAACCCTGCCTCATCGTCAACGATCTAAAACTCGGCGACTCCAGTGGCCAAATCGGCCTATGGGCTTTCATCGCCACCGACGCCTACTTCTCCAACCTGAAAATCACCAATGCCGACTAACACCTCTCCGTCGATGCCGCACGAATTCGCAACGGTTGTTGCTCAGGCCTTCAGGCCTGAGGCTTTTCGTTCGCCAGGCCTCTGCAGGCCCTGCAGTTGTAGGGGCGTCGCTTTCAGCGCGCCCGAACGCCGAGAGCCGCCCCGCCCTGCCGGGTTTAGATCCAACTTCACCCATTCCCTTGCGACGGTTGCATGCACTCAATCAAAAGGAACTACCACGCACATGATCACTCGCCGCACCGCCCTCCGCCTCATGGGCTCCGCCTCCAGCGCATCGCTGCTGGCTGTCACCCGTCTCAACTCCTTCGTCCGAATCGCCTCCGCATCATCGGCCGCTGACGACCTCGCGCCACCCCTCGCGCCGGGCACTCCCAATTCTCCCGAGCGCCTCGCCCTCATCGACGCCTTCCGAAAGCAATCCGGGGCCTTGGAAAAAAAGTTCGAACCGCGCACTCACAAGAGTGACACCGTCATGCCCTATCGCTTCTTCCGTCCAGAATCCTCCGCGTCCGCCAACGGAAAACTCCCGCTCGTCGTCTATCTCCACGGCAGCGGCGGCCTCGGCGACGACAATCTCAAGCAACTCGGCCTCGGCAACATCTTCGGCACTCGCGTCTGGCTCCTCCCGGAAAACCAGAAGCGCTTCCCCTGCTACGTCGCCGTCCCGCAAACCGATCAAGGCTGGGTCCGCTACGACCTCACGCAAACCGAAGGCCCCGCGAAAGTCCTGCCAGGCCTGGGCCAGGGCGCGCGCCTTGCGCTGCAGATCATCGATGCCCTCCTCCGCGAATTTCCCATCGACGGCCGCCGCATCTACGTCACCGGGCAGTCCATGGGCGGCGCTGGTGTGTGGCACGTGATCGCTCAGCGTCCAAATCTCTTCGCCGCCGCCGTCCCTTGTTGCGCAAGCTCCTCCACCGAAGATGGCGCCGCCTCCTCCAACACTCCGCTGTGGAATTTCCACGGCGATTCCGACAAGACCGTCCCGGTCTCCCTCTCCCGGGATCGCATTGCCGCGCGCCGCAAAGCCGGCGGCCGCCCCCTCTACACCGAATATCCCGGCGTCGACCACAACTCTTGGCAATGGGCCTACACCGAACCCGCCCTCCTCCCGTGGCTGTTCGCCCAGCACCTGTAGCTCATCCTTTCAGGGTGAGGCCCTTCCGATCCGTGAGCCAGTCCGTATCTAGCCGAGCAGTTAGGCGTTCCGTAGTACCCGCTAGTACCTTCCGATCCGCCAAGAAAATTTCCTACCAATCCTACAATTTCACGCGCTCTGAGCCGAAAGGACTTGCACGCCGCTGCGACAAATTCCCGTCTATAACAACCAATTTACGGGCCCGATCCATAACAAAATGTTACGATCCGTGCCTAGAAAACTGTCGCTGGCGTCCGCCGGCGGCACCAATCCACACAATCCAACTTCATCACTCTGGAGATTACCCATGTCCAAACATCCCTCCAAGGACCGCGCGTCGTTGTGTCTGTTCGCTTACAGCGACGGCCGTCGCTGCCGTATGCCTCGCGCCGCCGACCCCTATCTCTGCAACTATCACGCCGGCCGCGAAGCCGAGGACTTCGCCCGGCAAAAAATCGGCCGCAACATTTCCTCCGCATTCTCCGGCGAATGCGTCTCCGCCACCAGCCTCAGCATCGCGCTGGCTCGAACCCTGGCCGCCACCGCACCTAAACAGGCCGCCATCATCGCCTACCTCAGCCAATCCCTCATGCAAGCCGTCCAGCATTTCCAGCCACGAATACGTTCAGGCCTGGGGCTCCCAAGCCTGGGCCTGCTTCGGCCCTCCAACTCAGTCCTCGCCGCCGCCACCTCCAGACCCGCCGGGCTCCCAACCCGAATCCGGCTCCAAGCCGCGCGCAATCCGCACCGGCGTCCCCGCCGACGCAAGCGCCATCTGCCTCCAACCCACCTCCGCCGCAACCGACCGGGGCAAAGTCTCCCTTACCCAGACGCGCAGCCACATTCGCCACCAGATCCTCTCCTCGTCCTCGCTCAAACATTGACCAACCGGGAGTCGTAACCCCTGTGGAATCAATGCTTACGAAACCGTATGGGAAAAAAGCTTTAACCACTTTTAGAATGAATACTTATAAAAAAGCACAGAGGGCCCTCTAACCCGCGTCCGCCAACCACCTCAAATTCGCGATCCCAACGTGTTTCTCCTGCTGTTCGCCCGAAATGCGCAAATGTGGCCTTTCCGTAGACACTGCGCCGATGTCCGGCTGCTACTACAACTCTTTTCCTTGTAACTGTTTACGATCCGTAGCATCCAAGTAAAAACTAACAAAACGTTCACCATTTATACGCATCGCAACCATCAGAATATTGCGTGCGGGTTCCAGTACCGCTGTCCGGTATTCTGGTGTCATCCAATGAAGGTGCCCGTTTTCGGCAGCCAAACTGGACGCCGGTTCATCCCGGCTTGTTGGTTCACAGCAGTGCAGTAGCTGTAGCTGCCGGACTCTAACCCGGCAAGTTCCAGCAGCAGTAGGAAAGGACGTATCAGACCATGGTTAAGCAGTATCTTCTGGCCAGCGATTTTGACCAGACACTCAGCTTCAACGATTCAGGCGTCGTTCTCAGCGAGCTCATAGGTTTTCACTCGTTCCACGACAAAGTCGTCGGCCTGTCGCAGATGAACCTGGTGCAACAAGGCGCCGAGCTCAGCTATTTGATCCTCCACGATCCGGAGTTTCGCCGCGTGCGTCGCGAGCACCTGATCGAAACCGGCAAGCGCATCCGCCTCAAGCACGACGTCGCCTTGTTTGCGCGCTCTATCGAAAATCTTGCCGAAGGTTACCAGATTCATTTCAACGTTATCTCCGCTGCGCCTCAGGAAATCATTCAATCGGCGCTCGAAGGGATCGTTCCCGCGGAGCGGATTTTCGGCACGCGTTTTCGCTACAACGAATCCACCGGCGAAGTCGCAGGCATCATTCGCGCCACCGCCGGCTGGGGCAAGATCACCGTGCTCGAAGAAATTCGCGCCGCTCTCGGCATCAGCCACGACCACATCATCTATATGGGCGACGGCAGCTCCGATCTCCCGGTGATGATGCACGTCAACCAGCACGACGGCCTCACCATCGCGGTCAGCGAAGTGAAATTTATCACCCGCGTCGCCAGCCGCACCGTCTTGAGCGACAACGCCATGAGCGTCCTCGTGCCCGTGCTCGAAGAAGTCCTGCGCTGGGACTCCGTCAAAATCCGGCGTTACTTCGCCACCTACGGCCTGACGTTGCGCGAATGGGACAAAATGCGCACCGACGTCCTGACCATCGAAGAATCGCAAATCCCCGTAACCACCTCAACCCGCCCGCAATAATCCGCGGTCGGCAAATTCCGAATCCGTATTGTGTAGACGCCGGGCTTCAGCCCGGCGTCCGCATTTTCGGACGGCAAATCCTTCTGTATTGCACGACGAGCGATTTCGCAAGAGAATGACCCCGCTCTTTCCACGACGAGGGATTTTCTATGCGAATCGCAACTCTGCTACTCGCGCTGGCATCGCTCGCTTCGCCGCTCATCGCGCAATCTCCCACCAACCATCGCGTCGATCTGACGCAACCGCAGGACTACGTCCTCAAGCGCGTCTCCAGCTACGATCGCAGCGGCGGCAACGCCGACTACCGCGAAATCGCTCCAGGCGCCACGCTCACCGTCCTCGATGCCGACGGCCCCGCCACGCTCACACACATCTGGATTACCATCTCCGACCGCGAAAGCTATCACCTGAAAAAACTGGTTTTGCGCATGTATTGGGATGGAGAGAAAACGCCCAGCGTGGAAACGCCGCTCGGCGATTTCTTCGGCCTAGGTCTGGGCGATTACTACGTTTGGGAATCCGAAGTCCTGTCCTCCGCAAGCCATCACGCGCTTAACGCGTGGTTTCCAATGCCATTTCAAAAGCACGCGCTGATTACCGTCAGCAATGATGGCCAGGAAAAATGCGATGCCTTCTATTTCAATCTCGACTATCGTGCTCTCTCGCATCCGCTGCCGCAAGACACGTTGTACTTTCACGCGCAGTTCCGCCAGGCCCAGCCCAATCACGGCTCCACCAACGACTGGAAAAGCAACGGCGATCCAAGAGTGAACGACGTCAAGAACACCGACGGCAAGGACAATTACATCTGGATGGAAACCACCGGCAAAGGCCACTTCGTCGGCGTCACCATGTCCGTGCTGCAGAACCAGGATTTCTGGTTCGGCGAAGGCGATGACATGTTCTTCATCGACGGCGAAAAGATTCCGTCGATCATCGGCACCGGCACCGAAGACTATTTTCTCGGCGCTTACGATTTTGGCGATCGCCCCTACTGGTATCGCCTGCACGGCGCTCCGGTGAAAGGCGAAGAGCATCCCGGCGGCCGTTACTCCATCTACCGCTTCCACCTCGATTCACCGATCACGTTTACGAAATCGCTGCGCGCAACTATCGAGCATGGCCACGCCAATCATCGCTCGGATAATTTCTATTCGGTGGCCTACTGGTATCAGAACGAACCGCACGCCCAGTTCCCGGCGCTGCCAAAGGTGGATGACCGCATCCCGCGCGTCCAACCAACGGGCGGCCCAGGCAACGCCGGCTCATCGCACTGATCGCCGCTTCTTTGCTATTCTTTTCGCTCTAGCGGGAGGCCCCATGGCGAAGAAAAAGATTCTGATGTTGATCGGTGACTACGCCGAAGACTACGAAGTGATGGTCGCATACGAAGCATTGCTGATGGTTGGCCACACGGTGCACGCGGTGTGTCCCGGAAAGAAAGCGGGCGACAAGATAAAAACCTCAATCCACGATTTTGAGGGCGATCAGAGCTACACCGAAAAGGTCGGGCACAATTTTCAGCTCAATGCCGCATTCGACGAGATCAAACCGGAAGATTACGACGCGGTGATCATTCCCGGCGGCCGCGCGGTGGAATACATTCGCCTGAATCCTCGGGTGCTCGATGCCGTCCGGCATTTCGACAAAACGGGAAAACCGATCGCGGCAATCTGTCACGCCGCGCAGCTTCTGGCCGCCGCAGGCGTCCTGAAGGGAAGGAAGTGCAGCGCGTATCCCGCCACGGGCCCGGATGTAACCTTAGCCGGCGGGACGTGGGTCGATCTCCCTATGGACGGGGCCTACACGGACGGCAATCTCGTCACCGGCCCAGCCTGGCCCGCGCTCCACGCCTGGCTCGGCCAATTCTGCAAAGTCCTCGGCAGCCGCATCGAAGCATAGCGCTCGTTCGCCGGGCTGAAGCCCGGCGCCTACAAAACGCTTACTGCTGCTGCTGTTGTTGTTGATTCGATTCGGCGAGGGAATCGGGGCTGAGTGGTTTCGAGCGGATGACCGTGGTTGGTGGAAGCTCTTCCGGTTCGGGCGCGTCGACCGGCAATACCGTGACGAGGACGCTGAGTTCGCTTTCGGCGGCGCCTTTGTGGACGCCGCGTGTTGGCGGCACATCGGCGTAGTCGCGGCCTACGGCGACGCGGACGTGGCGGTCGCAACCCATCAGATTATTGGTCGGATCGAAGGCGACCCAACCTAAATCGCCGAGATAGGCTTCGACCCAGGCGTGCGTGGCGCCTGCTGGCGAACGATCCTGCGATTTGTCTTCGTGATATAGATAGCCGCTGACATAGCGGCAAGGAATCTTCAGCTGGCGCACCAGCGCGATCATGATGTGCGCGAAATCCTGGCAAACACCACTGCGGTTGCGTAGCGCGTCGTCAATCGGGGAATCGACTTTGGTGCTGTTGGGAACGTAATCGAAGCGCTCGTAGAGTTGGGTGTTCAGTTCCGCCAGCAGATCATGAGGATCGCCGCGGCGGGTGATTTCCAGTTCCGCGGCGAGTTTCTCCAACAGATCGGTGGGTTTTGCGAACCGGCTGGGCAGCATCATTTCCCAATAATCGGTTTCCGTCACGCGGGCGTCGAGTGCGGTCCAATCATGCGCGTCCTCGGGCTGCAGCACGCGAGCCGGCAGCACATCGACGATGGCTTGCGCGGTGAGTTCGATGAAGGTGTGTTTTTCCGGGATGTCGAAATTGTGGACCGCGTTGCCGTAGAAATCGCGGTAGGTGGTCGTGTGGGCGCGCGGAGAAACGTCCAGGGAGAAGCTGAGGACGCGCTGGCGGAAGTCGGTGCGGGGTTGCATGCGCACTTCCATCACGGATTCGCGGACTGCGGGCGCGTAGCGGAACGTGGTGATGTGTTTTACGGAGTAGGCCATGGTTGTCCGGTCGAGAGTCGATCGCTGATCGATCACGCCACGGTCCCTCCACTGCGCGACCCGGCACGCAGAAATCGCGTGCAAGAAAAAGCCCGGTCGCTTCGGTCGGGATGACAGCTTTTTGAGTGCGGTGACATAGGGAAAATCACGACGCGAGCCCAGAGTCGATGGCGTAATCGAAATAAACCTGGTGGATGGCGGCGTGGATTTGCGCGCACTCGGTGCGCACGGTCTCGAGGTAGGTGTGGGCGCCTTCGGCCATAACCTCTTCGATCTGGCTGAAGCTGAGTTGGGCACGCAGGCGGCCGGCGATACGCGTCGGTAATTTTGCGTGGCGTTCGGTGAGGTCGCCAATGATGTGCAGCGCGGCGTTCACGCGATCGACGGAGAAGCGCACGGAGTGCGGGAACTCGGGATTGAGCACCAGAAATTCGGCGACACGCAGCGGGCGAATTTCCGCGGTGTAGGCCTTGCAATAGGCTTCGAAGGCCACGCAAGCGCGCAAGAGGCCGACCCAGTCGAGATATTCCGCGGTTTCCACGGCTTGATCCGCGGGCTGACCGATGCGGCGGAAGTGCGTGCCTACCAACGCGGCCATGGTGTCGGTGCGTTCGACATAACGGCCGAGCTGGATGTATTGCCAGCCTTCGCCGTGGCTCATGGTGCCGTCGGTGATGCCTTGAAAAAGCTGCGCGCCTTCCTGGACGGCACGGAAAAAGCTGTGAGAATTCATCATCCAGCCCTCTTCGGGGCGCGTTTCCATTACTTCCAGATACAGGCGGTTGAGTTGCTCCCACATTTCGGAGCTGCACTGCTCGCGGACGTGGCGCAAATTTTCTCGCGCGGTGGCGATGCAGGAAACGATCGAAGAAGCATTCGAACGGCTGAAGACCAGGGCATTGACCAGCTTGATGGGATCGACCGCGCCTTGGGTTGCGGGCGTGCGCAGCGCATCGAGAAGGAAGCGCCAGCGGCCGGCGCCGGCTTCGGGAGATTGGTCGAGCCAGAGCTGGAGTTCGACGTCCACCAGGCGCGCGGTGTCTTCGGCGCGTTCGAGATAGCGAGACATCCAGTAGAGAGACTCGGCGACGCGGGAGAGCATGCCGGCGTCGCGGCGGACGGAGCGGACGAAATAGTTGCGCGGTGGGCGTGCGTCGGTCATGGGTGGTGGGGCGTCGCGGTGATCGGTTGTGGTGGGTCGAGTTTGCGTTGGTGGCGGAATATTGTTGGGTGGCAGGGACGCACGTGAAGTTCGCCCCTACAGGGCTCGGCGCGGCGCCTCACACACGGAAGAGAGAGGGACACACAATCTAATGTGAGTTGCGTGATCATGCGGGAGTTTTCTCGCTCAGGCCTTTTACCGCCGTCGTGGGGTCGGGGAATTGGGCGACGCGGTCGTCGCCGTTGTTGGCGCGGAGGACCCAGGTGTCTTTGCTGCCGCCGCCTTGCGAGCTGTTTACCACCAGCGAGCCTTTGCGGAGGGCTACGCGCGTCAGGCCGCCGGGGACCAGCGTGACCTTCTCGCCCATCAAGATATAGGGACGGAGATCGATGTGTCGCGATTCGATCTGGCCGTCGATCAAGCAGGGCGCGGAAGAAAGCGAAAGAGTGAGTTGCGCGATGAAGTTGCGCGGATCGGCCAGGATTCTGGCGCGATAGTCGTCCTGCTGCTGCTTGGTGCTGTGCGGGCCGATCAGCATGCCGTAGCCGCCGGATTCGCCGACCGCTTTCACCACCATTTCGTCGAGGTGATCAAGGACATGGTTGCGCTGGGTGGCATCGGTGAGAAGGAAGGTCGGAACATTCGGGAGGATGGGATCTTCTTTGAGATAGAAACGGATGATTTCGGGAACGTAAGCGTAGACGGCTTTGTCGTCGGCGACGCCGGTGCCGATGGCGTTGGCCAGCGTGACGTTGCCGGCGCGATAGGCGTTGAACAGACCGGGAACGCCGAGGATGGAATCGGGGCGGAAGCATAGGGGATCGAGGAAGTCGTCGTCGACGCGGCGATAGATGACGTCCACGCGACGCGGGCCTGCGGTGGTGCGCATGTAGACGACGTTGTCGTGGACCAGGAGATCGCGGCCTTCGACGAGCTCGATGCCCATCTGCTGCGCCAGGAAGGTGTGCTCGAAATAGGCGGAGTTGGAAACGCCGGGCGTGAGCAGCACGGTGGCGGGATCCTGCGCGTAAGGACAATTTTCCGGCGTGAGGCTGCGGAGAGTGGCGAGCAGAGCTTGCGGGTAGTGATCGATGGGCCAGACGCCGTAGTCGCGGAACATGGTGGGGAAGACGCGCTTTAGGACTTTGCGATTGGCGAGCATGTAGGAAACGCCGCTCGGCACGCGCAGATTATCTTCCAGGACGGCAAAGCTACCGTCGGGCAGGCGGACCAAGTCGGTACCGCAGATGCTGACGTAGATGTCGCGCGGAACGTTGAGGCCGCGCATTTCGCGACGGAAATGTTTGCAGCTATAGATGAGTTCGCGGGGCACGACGCCTTCGGCGAGGATGCGGCCTTCGTGATAGATGTCGCGGAGGAAAAGGTTGAGGGCGGTGAGGCGCTGGGTCAGGCCCTTTTCGATCTGGGCCCATTCGCCGGCGGGGATGATGCGCGGGATGAGATCGTTGGGAAAGATGCGCTCGGTGCCTTCTTTGCTGCCGTAGACGGTGAAGGTTATGCCTTCCTGGAGGAAGGTGAGGTTGGCGGCCTGCTGACTTTTGCGCAGCTCCTCGGGAGCGAGACCCAGAAGGGTGCGCTGAAGGGCCTGATAGTGCTCGCGGGGCAGATTTTGGGCCTCGAACATTTCATCGTAAGCCATGTCAAACCGGTAGTTTACGAAGGTGGGAGGGATGAGAAGGCGAGATTGTGCGGCGGCGGTCATCGTTGGTTCGGTGGTCTTTCGTTGGCCCGGTAGCAGCAAGAGGCAGTACTTCAGCACGGCCGAGTGAGTCTGCCAAACTTGAGGCTGACCCGGCAGGGACAGGAGTCGCGAAAAAAGGCGTAACAGCTCTGAGTAGAATCAACGTCCCTGTATCGGGCCGATGCGGGGCTGTGCTCTTGGGACTGTAGGTGTGAAGCGAGGTGAAGTCCAACGCAAATCTCTAATGCGGCGGATTGCTTTTTCTCCAACTGTGGAAAACGGTTTGCGATGCTGTACCGGTCTTCTAGTTGTAGGAGACGAACCATCGGAGCGACGGCGGATGCCCTGGTGAAGGAACTGATTCGGGTCGCGCCTCAGGAGTGGAAGGCGCCCGCCTCCCTTCGTACGTCAGGGCAGGCGGGCGCTACATCGGTAATCGGGTAGTCAGTGTTAGTCAGGCTTTGGCGGCCTTGGCGGATTCGGATTTGGGGGCGTCGTCGGACCTGACCAGCGGAACGTCGACGACGTGCTCGGCCACGAACCAGACCTGGAGCTCGTTGGTACGGATGATGTCGCTGACAAGGACGTCATTGGTGCCGTCGTCGCCGTCTTCGTCGGCCTGCTCGGCCATTGCGCGCGCTTCCTTGAGGATGAACTCGTGGGCTTCGAGCAGGCGGGAGATCTGCACGGGGACTTCTTCACGGCCGCGCGGAGGGCGGGGAATCATGGTGGTCTCGGCGACGTCGGCGGCCATGGCCAGGCTGATGCCGCCCAGGGACTGGATACGTTCGGCGATGGTGTCCACCAGTTCGTTTTGTTCTTCGTAGTGCTTATCGAAGAGCAAGTGAAGCTGGTAGAAGGTGTGGCCGGCGACCTGCCAATGGTGTTTCTTATAGAGGTCGCGGATGGTGATGGTGTCGGCGAGAATCTGGTTCAGATTTTCCACGCTTTTGGCGCAGACTTTTTCGTCGAGAGCGATGGGGAGACGTGCGATTTTGCCGTAAGCCTGGATTTCGCGGCCCTTCTGGTGAGTGATGGGATGGGCGCGGTCGCCGCTGGATTGGCTGTGCGAGGCTTTGCCGTTGCTTTTGGGGCTCATGGGTTCTCCTTTGAGGATTTCACAAGATCGATTGCCACCGCCCCGAATTTTTTGGGCAAACAAACTAGTGCCTTGATGGCAAGTGACGATTAGACGCGCGGAAGAGGCGAGATGGTGCAAAGGATTTGAAGTTTGCGCGTCCGGCAGAAGCTAAGATTTTTCCTCAGGGGCTAAAGCCCTTCACTTCGGCGCTTTTAAGTCGGACCTAAAGGTCCGACCCCCGGCGCCAAGATCAGGAAAATATGCTGCAGGGATCGGATGGGTGGTCAGATTTTTTGGACGAGGCCAAGGCGGTCGTGCAGAATTCGGGGGTGGATGCCGCGGCGGTTGGTGAATTCGCGGTAGGCCTGCATGGCACCGTCGAAGGAGGTGCCGGTCTTGCAGTAGGAGACGACGGCGAGGCCACCGGGAGAAAGCTTGTCCCAGATCTTTTCCAGCGCCGCCAGGGTCGGGCGATAAAGAGCCACGTCGATCAGGGAGAAAGCGATGTTGCGATCAAATTCGTAGCTTTCGACATCGGCTTTTACACAGAAGGTGCGCTTGCAGTGGTTGCGACGGAGGGTGTACTCGAGCCATTTGACGCGGTTACTGCGGAAGCCGCCGAGGTTGCGGGGATTTTTGCCACGTTGTTGGACTTCGAAAGCGCAGTCTTCGGGAGTGAAGCCGTCGAAAGTGTCCAGACAATAGTAGTTCTTATCGATCTGCGCCGCTTGCAGGTGTTGATTGAGGAAAACGGCGGTGTGGCCGTTGGAGCAACCCAGTTCGAAGATGTCGCCGGGGATGTCGCGAGTCTGGTTGAGGCACTTGACGAAGAAGGCGAGGTGCTCGGGCGTGTGGTTGTACCAGTAGCGGTAAAAAGTGAAGCGGCGGAACGGCGTGTACCACAGCAGCGAGCGCACACTAATGGATGCCATCGTTTTAGGATCGCTAAACATCGAGCGCCGCATCGACGATGCCTCCGCCGAGTAAGTATTAAAAGCGTCGTACTTAAAACAGTGGTCCCGGTCGAGCTTCGAATGGCGAAAGGGCCGGGAGTATAGTACTGGGCGGACTAGATTGGCAAGCCGCCAGATGGGGCGAACAAACGAGCTTGGTAGCCTACCGAGGATCCCACGAGCAGAGCCAGCTTAGCGAGATGTAACGTAAGAGCAATACGACGGACCACCAACGAACAAAAAGGGAATGATTTTAGCCCCCTTTGGCCTTGTTTTTCAGTTGTTTGGCGAGCTTTTCGATGGCTTCGGCCTTTTTGACCATGGGCACGGACAAGACGGCAGAGGTGGGAGTCTGCTGGACGTCCTGGCGCAATTCGGCGGTCAGTTGGTAGAGGCGCTCGACGCCTTCGCGAAATTCTTTTTCATCACGGACGAGTTGAGCGCGCCTTGCCGCACGCGCGTTGGGTTGTGGCGGAGGGTTAGTCTTGTCGGCGTCATTCTGCGCCGAATTCGGAGGAGTGGGCATGCGATGTGCAATTCCTTGCGCTTCGGAGGGTGGTGCGGATCGTGCGAAGACGCATGCGGCGGTCAGGGCGAGCGCGAATGCCGCAAAGGCCATGATCAGCATGGTCGAGCGAAGGAAGGGTCGAGTTGCGAATAGGTCCATGGGATTACTCCTGATGAGCCAACATACCGCGGCTTCCAGGTTTTGACCGGACCATTGTGGCACCAGGCTGGCGAAAACCGAGAGCTTGAAATTAGCTCGTGGGCCGAGCCGCTCGCAGCAGGATTTTTCAGTGCGCATCCGTCGGCTTTCTCCACTGCTCGGCCTGTTCTCGTAAGGTGTTCAGGCTGTTGGCCATGCGATCGGCTTCGACATTGACGAGAGCGTACTGCTCGCCTATGCCAGCTGGGTTTTCAATCAGGCAGCGGTGGTCTTCCCGGAGGTCGGGCCACTTTTGCACAGCAGGCTGTTCACGGCGCAGCAATGTGGCGATGCCTTTCAACGTGACGAGCACATCGACGGCAAAAGTACGAAACTCCGGCCGGATGGGCGGGCGAGACGAGGGCAGGATGCCGGCTTCAATAGACATCAGGGCATAGGCAAAGCGATGCGAACTGGCCAGCATGGCGGTGAGTAACGCGATTTCTTCGGCGCGGGTTCCGGGTTCCGCGCGCATGCGCTCGACAGAGGCGACGGCGTTGGTGCGAGCCAGGCGGGCGGCGAGGCGGCATTTATCGAGGCGCGCGACGGACATGTCGCCGTCAGAGCGGTTCAGCTCGTCGATGACAGCGGAGAAGTAAGAGACATAGGCATCGATGAGACGGGCCCCCATTTCGCCGATCTGCGTGCGCTCCCAAGTGGGCCAGACGGCGTAGATGGCCAACGCGAGGATCCCACCGGTGCCGGTGTTGATGCCGCGCGCGAGGATGACCTCTTTCGGAGAAACGCCGGTAAAGGTGACCAACAGAACGACAAGGGCGCTGACGGCGATGGCGAAGATGCCGTAGTTGGCGGGTCCGACGCAGCGCAGAAGGAAAACCAGTGCGGCAATCACGAAGACCTCGAGGCCGGCGCCTGGAGGGAGAAAGTGAAACATCACGGTGGCGAGCAGCAGGCCAGTGATGGTGCCGACAATGCGGAGCAGGCCGCGCGTGAAGGTGACGGTGAACTCGGGCTTGAGGACCAGGATGGTGGTCATGGGCAGCCAGTAGGCGCGGGGAGTTTCCAGGTTACGGGAGATGGCTTCGGCGATGGCGACGCCGACGGCCAGGCGAACGGCGTGGCGGCAGACGGCGGATTGCAAGCTGAAGTTGGCGGTGATGCGAGCGAGGGTGCTGGAAAAACGCATGCGCCAGGGCCGAGCCTGGTCGCGCGCGCGAGTTGCCTGCGAGCCCCAGGGGGAAACGTCGGCAGCCAACTGAAGAGCGGCGCGAATCTGGCCGGCGAGGGCGTCCATCTGATAGCGAGCGTCGCGGACGACGGCGGCGAGGAAGGTGCGCTCGGCGGAGTCGGACTTCTCGCGAAGGGCATCTGTGGCGTGGCGCATTTCCTGGAGTGAGGATTCGTTGATTTCTAGAGCGACGCCGCGGGTGAGGGAATCGGCGATCGCAGCCATGGCGTGAGCGACGGCCTCGAGAAACGTTTCCACCATCTCGGCCGAGGCAAAGCCGAATTTTTCGCGGCGCATGCGACGAAGAAGGCGGCCCAGGGTGAAAAGCCGCAAGCGCATGCGTTCGGCCTGGCTGAGCAGGAGAGTGAAGCGCTCGCGTTCGATGCTATCGTCGGAGGTGCGCGCTGCGAGGGCTTCCTGAGCTTGCGTGCTGGCTTCCGCGGGCGGGGGAGCTTTCATGAGCGCAGCCGGCGAGGCTGCTGCCTGGGCCAACGTTATATATAGGTTGGCGAGAGCGCGACGCTCGGGCTCGAAGGTACGAACAGGCCAGAGCGCTAGCGAGAGCAACATCTGAATCAAGCCGCCGGCAAAAGCCAAACCACCCGCTTGCAAGGCGCGCGACGGAGTGAGGGCTTGCGCGGAGTAGATAATCAGTACGACGAGGCTGATGACACCGAGGCTTTCACCGGTGGCCCCCAAGGCGACGGCCATGCCCGCGCCAAAAGCCCAGATGGACGCAAGCAGGATGGCCGCGAAGTTATGGTGTCCGGCGAGGCCCCCGGCCATGATGCCCAGCGAGCATAGAACGCTGGCGGCAAGCATGCGTTTGGCACGCTGGCCGTAAGGGTCGTGACCGTCGGAATAGGAAACGTTGAGGGCGCCGCTGGCTACGGCGAGACCTCCGAGCGGCATGCCGATGGCGAGACCGACAATCAGAGGCGCGGCGACTCCTATCATATTGCGCAGAGCGATCCACGGGTCGATTTTTGCGGCGTCGATGTGCAGCACACCGCGCCAGAAGGTTTGCCATTTATTGAGAGGAGGATGGGAGGACGGTTCAGGCTTGGCGGCGGAGGCGGAGCCCGCGACTTGCCGAGCAGCGGCGTCGGATTGAGTTTCGTCCATCAGTCGCCTTCCATCAGGGGTTTAGGATAATCGAGTCGGTGAGGTGGCGGCAGGATTTGGTGTGGCGTTGTGTGATGCGCGAGCAGCTGCGGTGAGGGATCGTGCCGAGGGAAGCGTGGCGCTTGAAGCTGGCGCGTTCGGGGCAAGCAGCGCCCCTACGAAGTTGATTCGGGCGTGTCCTACAACGAGTCGTATCCTTCGGCGCGAGCGGGGCATCTCAACGGAAACTCGGAAATGGAGGAATCGCAATGCAAAAACGTCATTTGGGAAAGAACGGTCCGCTGGTGTCGGCGATCGGGCTGGGATGCATGGGCATGTCGTATGCATACGGCCCGGCGGATGAGGGCGAATCGCTGCGGGTGCTGCATCGTTATGTGGAGCTGGGTGGGAATTTTCTGGATACGGCGGAAGCTTATGGGCCGCTAAAGAATGAGGAGCTGGTGGGGAAATTTTTGCAGCAGGTGAAGCGGGATGCGGTGGTGGTGGCGACGAAATTCGGGTTCAAGTTTGGCGGCGGGAAAATTACGGGCACCGATGGTACGCCGGAAAATGTGCGACGGGTTTGCGAAGGGAGCTTGAAGCGGCTGAGGATCGAGACGATCGATCTGTTTTACCAGCATCGCGTGGATGCGAATGTGCCGATCGAGGAAACCGTCGGTGCGATGGCGGAACTGGTGAAACAGGGCAAGGTGAAGATGCTGGGAATGTCGGAGGCGAATCCGGAGACGCTGCGGCGGGCGGCAAAAGTGCATCCGATCGCGGCGCTGCAGAGCGAGCATTCGCTGTGGTTCCGCGAGCACGAGACGAATGGAGTGATTGAGGCTTGCCGGGAGCTGGGGATTACGTTGGTGCCGTACAGTCCGCTGGGGCGCGGATTTTTGACCGGGACGATTCAGAAATTGGATGACCTGGACGCGAGTGACTGGCGGAGGACGAATCCGCGATTTGGGGAGAAGGCGATTGAGGCAAACCGGAAATTGGCGGATGCGGTGAAGGAAGTCGCAGCGAAGAAAGGGTGCACGCCGGCGCAGCTGGCTCTGGCGTGGGTGTTGGCGCAGGGTGAGGATGTGGTGCCGATTCCGGGGACAAAGCGCGTGAAGTATCTTGAGGACAATATGGGCGCGGCGGACGTGAAGCTTTCACCGGGCGAGAGGCAGGATTTGGAGGCGCGGATTGCGGGGATCGGCGTGGTGGGGGAGAGGTATACGCCGGAGATGATGGCGCTGGTGCATCGGTAGAGACGCGGCGGATTGGTCGATCTTGAAGTTGGATCTAAACCCGCACCCTCAACCCCGAAGGGTACGGCACCCGGCGCGAAGCGCCGCTTGTACGGCTTGGCTGCGCGGTCGGGCTATGTTGGAGGAGCGACCCATCCTTCGCAAACGGCGCGAAGGATGGGCCACCCAAGATGTCTTTCGCGGACGCGAATGCGTTGAAGTTGACACCGGGCGGAGCCGCTCGAGGCTGAGAGTAGACAAGCGACATCTCTACTTGGACAGGAGGGTTCTAGCGGCCGCCGGTGCGGAGTGATGGCAGGGTGAATTTGGGAGTGACTTCTTTGCGCTGTTGCCAGTCGTGGTAGGTGTGGCATTCGAAGCAGCGGGATTCAGCGTGATCGGGGCCGGGTGCGTGGCAGGTCTGGCACGTGGCGATGCCTGGGAGCAGGATGTCGCTTGATTCGGTGCTGCGTCGCGCTTTTTCGTGACAACTGATGCAGGTGAAGCCGCGGTGGGCGTCGTGGTCGAATTTTGCGCGGGGAAGCCAGCGCCGCGTTATTTTTCCGTGCTCGATGTTGGGGATCGCTGGGTTGTGTTCGGCTGAACTTTCGAACAGGTTGTTGCCGGAAGCCGATTGCGGAATCCGCGCAGGCTGATTTTTTTGTGCAAAGGCGATGGCGTGACATTGTTTGCAGGTTTTGCGCCAGAGTAGTTTCTCGGCCTCGGCAGTGCGTTCGGCAATCCACTGAGCCGGAGTGAGGACGCGCACGTCAGGCGCGAGCGGCTTGCCGGTAAGGTCGCGAGACGGATCTTTTGATACGCGCAACTCTCCTGGATGCGCGGCGATGTACTCCTGAAACTTTGTGGCGACAAATGTTTGCACGACTTCGGGTTTGTCGTGCGGCACGCCTTCCTCGAAGCGTTTGTCGAACGCGAGAAGATGACAGGACGCGCACGCAGTGGCAAATTTAACCGGCGCCATGAGTTCGCGGCCGGTCATCGGCGCAAGTGAACCTCGCGTTCCGCGTGGCAGGGGAAGAACCTCATCCTGATCGGAATAGGAATGATTGGCCGCGGTGTACTTTGCGTCGGCGTAGGGCCATGAGGCGACTACGGCACTGGAGCGATGGCAATCGCCGCATTCGAGCTGGACGTTCGGACCGTTCGGGCCGCGGCGAATCGGCTTCATGTGGATGGCGTGGTTGAGTTTGATGGTGCCCGGATCGCGGCGATCTTTTTCCGTGGCGTCGAATTCAGGATGGCCGCTCTCGAAGCTGTGGATGTGGGCGGGAAAATGGGAGACGGCGGGCGCGACAGCGTCGAGATTGGCGTGGCATTGGGCGCAAGCTTGATTGCTGACGGCGGAGATGTTGATGCGGCCGCGATGCTCGGAGTGGCATGACGAGCATTCGACGGATTTTGCGTGCGCCGGGGTCGCGCGGATTTCGTGATGGATTGGTCCGTCGTGGCAAGAGAGGCAGGCGGTGTCGGCGGCTTTCGCAGAGAAAGCGCCGGCTTGCTGGAGGTGACAGGTGGCGCATTCTTTTTCGAGGACGGCGTGGGCGGCGCTCATGCGGCCGCTGGAGTAAACGCGCGAGTCTTTCGCGGTGGTGCGCCAGGCGATCCAGATCAGGGCGATGACCGGGAGCAGCAGAGTGAGCCAGAATTGGGCACGCTTATACAGCGTCGGCCTTTTGAAATAGTTGAGGTCGATGCGCTGGGCGAGTTTTTTTGTGGTGCGCGTGCGCATTCTTTAGATCAGTTGACAGTCAATGGTTGAAAGTTGAACGTTCGTAGCAAAATCCAAAGACGCATTGCGCCAAGTTCTGGAGGTTGCCTCGACTGGGGCGCAGCGATGCTGCGACCCTACAACGTCGTGCTGGCGGCGTGCTTTGAGATGTCGCGTGTGAGTTGGTGGCATTTTCATGAGGCGAAACGCAGCGCCATGACCGCGTGGATGGCGCCTAGCAAAATCAGGGCGAGCGAGAGCGGGATGTGTAGCAGGAGCCAACCGTGCAGCCAGTGATGGAGGCTTTCCTGGCGCGCGAGTTGGCGCGCTTCGTCGCAAATGTCCTGTAGATCTTCCAGAGTGGAGTGCGCCGCGATGGGCAATAAAGTGCGCAGGCCGGTGAAGGCGTTGCGTGCTTTGACGGCATTGGCCAAACGGGAGCGACGGGGATTCGGCGATTCGAGGAACGGGCGCATTTCGTCGAGATAAAAATGGCGCAAAGGCGCGGCTTGTTCGCCGGAGAGCAGAATGATTTCCGCGGCGGCCGCGACCGCGACAGCGGCGGACGAAGCGCCGCTGGTCGCCACGGAAATCGGGCGTAGCGCTGTGAAGCCACCGGCGCGCTGGCCGGGGTCCCCCGCGGACTTTGAGAGCCCAAGGGGACCGCACAGGGATTCGAAATTGTGGTCGGCTTCTTCTCGGAGGAGCTTTCGCACATTGGCGATTTCGGCGTAGATCGTTTCGAGGGGCACGTCGGTGGTCATCATGCGCGGGAGGTAATGTTGCAGGGCGGCGCCGAAGAGTCCGCTGGCAACGGTGATGATGAGCAGCCACATCAACACGCGGGTGAGTGTGCCGCCGAAGTGGAAGCCGCCGTGGAGGAGAATCAGGGGAAGACTGAGGAGGCCGAGCCAGAGATGGCCGCGCATCCAGGTTTGCGCGCGGCCGAGGCGCCAGACGGGTACGCGTTTGCGGGCGCCGAGTGCGGCGGCGAAGAGCATGAAGGCGAATCCGAGGATGCCGAAGAGCAGGCCGATGGCGCTGCCGCCGCGGAGGCCTTGCGGAGCATTCAGCGCGTAAGGCACGTAGATCGCGATGGAGAGCGCAAGCATCCCGGCGGAGGCAATGGCCCAAGGACGATGGGTGCGGTCTATGCGCATGAGTGTTGCTCCACGGATTCTTGTTTACGTGGATTTGAGATGGGGGAGTTTTGCTCGTCGTTGCGAATGGGACTGGAGTTGGATATAAACCCGCACGCTGCTAAAAACGGAAGGGTGCGGCACTCGGCAACGGATAACGCAGAGACGCAGAGGTTTCGCGGAGACAAATAGGCGAGGATCATTTTGCGCCTTGGCCGAGCATGGTGGAGAAGAAGGTGCGCGGGTCGACGCGGTGGGCGGCGTCGTGGGGGCAGGCGTAGACGCAGCTGGGTTCCTGCAGGTGGGTGCAGAGATCGCAGGACGTGGCTTTTTGTTTGACGACGGCTTTCTTGCGGCCGGGATTATCGGGATCTTCGGCGATGACTTCGAAGGGATGGAGATTGATATTGCCGTAGGGGCAGTTGCGCGCGCAGAGTCCGCAGCCGATACACCAGTCTTCGATGATGACTTCGAGGGAATTGCGGCGGCGGATGGAACCGACCGGGCATCCGACCATGCACAGTGGGTCGCGGCACTGGCGGCACGAGGTGGCCACGAGATACTGCTCGAAGCGTAAGCCTTCGCGAACGAGACGCGTGACGCCGTCGTGCGCGTCGGCGCAAGCGTTCACGCAGGCATCGCAGCGCGTGCAATTTTGTAGGTCGAGGACGAGCAAGCTCTGGGCTTCCATCAATCCCTGCGAGAGGAACTGATCGATGGGGACGCTGTGCACCGCCTGGAGGCGTTCCTGATTTTGCGTGCGGCGCTGGTCGGCGACCGATTGCAGGCCTTGGCGAACGGTCGGGAAGCGTTCGACCATCTGACGGAAATCAGCATCGGAGATGCGCACGAGTTCAACGTGATCGAGCGCAGTGCAGGTGGCGGTGCGCAGGCCGCCACCGAGCAAGCCGATTTCGCCGAAATAATCGCCGCGCGAGAGATAGGCGAGTACGAGTTCGCCGCCAGGATAATTTTCGGAGACTTTCACAAAGCCGATACGCACGAGATAAAAGCTGTCAGCGGCATCGCCCTGACGGCAGATCACCTGCCCGGGGGCGAAACGCTGCAACTCGACGCTTTCTTTGAGGTGGGCGATGAAGTCGGGCGCGAGGTCAGTGAACATCGGGACGCCGCGAAGATGATTTTCCAGGGCGCGGCGGCGATAGCTCTGATCGATCTGCGAGCGGAAGGATTTGTTCTTCATCATGATATCGAGGACATTGCGCAACATCTCGTAGGCCACGATAGGGGTTTCCGCGCGGACGGTGGCGGAGCGCGGATAGAAATTCATGCAGGTCATTTCACCGAAGAGGTCGCCGGGACCGAGAGCGGCGACAGGATTTTCATAGGAGAGATCGACCGACGCGTCGATGGGGATGTTGCGATCGCGAGTGTCGCCGTCACGGCTGTGCTCTTCGCGGGGAGCGAGCGTGCTGGTGAGCCGCTTGAAGAAGCCGTTCGCGCCGCCTTGCGTTTTTACATGCGCGATGGGCGTGGAGATCGAGACTTGCGCTTTGCCTTCCACAATGTAGAAGGCTGTGGAACCAAAGTCACCTTCGCGGCAGATAAGTTCCCCGGCGCGGAAGGTGCGTTTGACGATGGCGCCACGATTTAACTCGAGAAATGTGCCGGAGACGCCTTTGAAAACCAGCAATTTGTGAAGTTCTTCGGCTTCGAGTCCCTGCGCGCCGGGGCCGGCGGCAATGGCCGTGCCGACAACGCTTTTATTGGTGAGCGCGCCGGTGGGGCAGGAAACCATGCATTCGCCGCAGGAAACGCAGGTGGAATCGCCCATCGGAGAATTCAGGTCGAAGGCAATGCCGGCAGAATAGCCTTTGCCCATGCGGCCGAGGACGAAGTTGGATTTGATTTCGTCACAGCCGCGGATGCAGCGATCGCAGAGGATGCAGGCGTCGTGATCGACGGCGATGGCGAGGGAAGATTCGTCTTTGCCGCGAGACACGGTGCGTCTGGGGAAACGCGACTGGGTGATGCCGGCGGCGTGAGCGAGAGTTTCCAACTCGCAGTCGCCGGATTTTTCCTGGCGCGCGCAGGGCGACGGGTGATCGGCCATCAGTAGTTCGAGCAGGGTTTTGCGCGAGGCGAGGACTTTTTCGGAATTCGTCAAGACCTTCATTCCCGCTTCGGCGGGGCGAACGCAGGACGCGGAGAGCACACGGCCGCCAGCTTCGACGACGCAGAGGCGACATACCCCCACGGGCGTTTCATTTTGCAGGTGGCAGAGCGTCGGGATGGCGATGCCGTTGATGCGCGCGGCATCGAAGACCGTGGTGCCAGCGGGCACGCGGACGGATTGGCCGTCGATGGTGAGGTCAAGCAGGTCGGGTGGTGTGGCGGCGGTGGTCATGGTCTGAAATCAGGGACGAATGCCGACGCGCTGGGCCTCACCGGCACGCGCGGCTGCGGAGAAGCAGACGCCGCTTGGGCAGTGGCCCTGGAGCACGTGCGCATCGACTTCGGCGCGAAAGTGTTTGAGGACGGATTGAATAGGTGCGGGCACGATCTGGCCGAGGCCGCAGATGGAAGCGAGGCTCATGGCCTGGGAAAGTTCGTCAAGCAGCGCGAGGTCGGTGCGATATTGCGACTCGGGGATGGCGCTTTGCGTCCATCGGACGAGGAGGTCGACCATTTTTTGCGAGCCGACGCGACAGGGAACGCACTTGCCGCAGGATTCGTTGCGATAGAAGCGCACGGCGTTGAGGACCATGTCGAGCATGCAGGTGGTGTCGTCGCAAACGACTATGGCGCCGGAGCCGAGCATGGAACCAGCTTCGGCAAGCGCTTTGAAATCGAGGTAGACATCGGCCATGGAGGCCGGCAAGTAGCCGGAAGATGGGCCGGACGGAGCAAAGGCTTTTAATTGGCGACCGCCGCGGATGCCGCCGGCGTGATCGAAGAGAACCTCGCGCATGGGAGTGCCCATGGGCACTTCGTAGATGCCAGGGCGCGCGACGTGGCCACTGACCCCGACAAATTTCAAACCGCGCGAGCCGTTGCGGCCCTGGGCTTTGAACCACTCGACACCGCGAGCGAGAATTTGCGGAACGTTGGTGAACGTTTCGACATTGTTGAGCACGGTTGGCTTTTGCCAGAGACCCGCCTGCACGGGAAACGGCGGCTTGTTGCGCGGTTCGGCGCGCTTGCCTTCGATGGCCTCGATCAGCGCGGTCTCTTCGCCGCAGATGTAGCCGCCGGGGCTGACGAAGAGCTCGAGATCGAAATCGAGATCGGAGCCGAAAACCTTTTTGCCGAGAAATCCGGCGCGATAGCAGCGAGCGATTTCTTCGCAAAGGATTTCTTCCTGCAAGGAATATTCGTGGCGGATATAAAGGATGCCTTTTTTAGCGCCGGCGATCAGGCCGGCGAGAATCATCCCTTCGACGACCAGATGCGGAAGATGCGTGAGGATGAAGCGATCCTTGATCGTGCCGGGTTCGCTTTCATCGGCGTTGCAGACGACGTATTTCACGTCGCCGGGCTGCTTTCGAACGATGTCCCATTTGAGGCTGGTTACGAAGCCGGCGCCGCCCATACCGCGAAGGTCGGCGGCTTTTAGCTGCACGAGGGCGGAATCCCAATCCCTGGTTGCGGCGAGCTTACGAGCGACGGCGTAGCGCTCGTTTGGGAGATATGGATCGGAGGCACAGCGCGTGGGAGCGTGACCCAGTTTCGGCTCGGTGATGGCTTCACCGCGCATGAGCGAGCGGGCGACTTGCTCGGAAGACTCCGCGGTCATCCCCGTCAGGATGTGGTCATTAATGGAAACCGCCGGCGCGTGATCGCAACGACCGAGACACGAGACGTCACGAATCAAAACATCACTTGCGGCGGAAGACGCGAAGCGATGCTCGAGATCGAGGCGCAACTCGGCGGCGCCGTTGAGGTGGCAGCTCATATCGGCACAAACACGAATATCTACTTTCGGCGGCGGAGCGAGATGAAAGTGCGGATAAAAGCTGGCGACGCTGTGAATTTGATAAAGAGGCGTGCTGGTGCGTTGCGAAAGAGCTTCGAGCTCAGGCTTCGGCAAGAAGCCATGGCCATGCTGAATGGCTCGCAGATCGTCGAAGATCACGTTGCGTCTCGTCTGAAGCGGCGCCCAACGTTGATGAAATGCCCGTTCGGCGCGAGGAAACCTTGGGCTTGTCGACTAAGCCGTATTGGTTCGAGTGTAAGACCCGATCTGCACACGGAGTGATTGGCTTTTCGGCGCAGTGGGCGAAAAAGACAATGCGAGGGCGGGCGCTTCGCTGGTAAAGATAGTAGGCAAGGAGTTGTCTCGACCCGCGAATGAGAATCGCGAAAGCATGGGCGTGTTTGCGAGGGGTGGTGTGTGTGTGCGCGACTACTGCGTTATTGGGCGGCGCGATGACGGCGGGTTCAGAGGCGGGAGAAAGATCGAATGGCGCCCGGACTGAAGACACCGCAGCTCGAGCGGCGGAAACCGACGGCGCCGGCAAATACATTGGCCCGGGATCGTGCGCGGCGACGAGCTGTCATGGCAGCGTCAAGCCGGTGGCGGGCAGCCGCATCCTACAAGACGAATATTCCACCTGGATCCTGAGAGACAAGCACAGTCGCGCGTATCAGGCGCTGACGGGTGAAGTCGGCGAGCGCATGGCGCGAATTCTGAAACTGGGAGCGAAGGCCGAGGAGGCGCCGAAATGCCTGACGTGTCACGCGCTGTACACGACGGCTGAACGGCGAGGGCGCGCGTTCGAAGTTTCCGAAGGGGTGTCCTGCGAGAATTGTCATGGCCCGGCGCAAGGCTGGCTGGGACAGCACACGGCGCGGGATTCCGCGGAGAAGCATGCGGAGTCAATACGCCTGGGCATGGCGGACACGCGCGATGTGAAAACGCGAACCGCAATTTGCCTGGCGTGCCACCTGGGCACGCGGGAGAAATTTGTCGATCACGAGATGATCGCCGCAGGCCATCCGGATTTGTATTTCGAGCTGGACTCGTTTTCTGCGGTGATGCCACGGCACTGGAAGATGCCGCGCGAGTCCGCAGCGGGGAAGACCGTGGAGGACACAGCCTGGGTCGGCGTGCGCGATTGGAGCACGGGGCAAGCGGTGCAATTGCGCGCGGCGATGGAACGACTGACGTGGCGGGCGAAAAGCGAAAGATACGACAAGAAGGACGCCTGGCCGGAGTATGCGGAGTTGTCGTGCTTCGCTTGCCATCACGCGCTGGGGCCCGCGAAGGACAGCTGGCGGCAGGAGCATGGTTACGCAGGCAGGCGACCGGGCGATCCGGCGTGGAATGCCTCGCGATACGCGATCTTTCGAATATTGGCGAAGCAAGTCGATCCGGGAGCAGGGCAGGAGTTGGATCGACAGCTGGCGGTGGTCAGCGGAGAAATGAGCAAGCTGAATCCGGATCGAAGCGCAGTGGTTGCCGCGGCTGCCGCTGCTACCCCGGTGGTGCAGGGATTGGCGGATCGATTGTCGACGATGACTTACGATCAGGATCTGGCGCGCCGCATGCTGCAGCGCATTACCGAAGACAGCGAGAACATCGCCCTGGCGGATGAGCGCGCGGCCGAGCAGGCGGCCATGGCCGTGGATTCGCTTTACATTGCTTACAGCCGCGAAGTGAAGCCCGCGAACGCCGCTGAAGCGCGCGCGGCAATCAATGGATTGTTCCAGCAACTGGAGAATCCATCGGCGTACAACGCGAATCAGTTCGCCGCCGCTCTCCGCAAGATTCGGGGATTGTTGCAGTAGGCTGAAGCCTCGCCGGACCGGCTCAAAATTCTGCGATGGGACAACCGCACTCAAGTTATTCTGGAACGTATCAACCTGAAACGTATCAACCCATCCGTGAGGACCGAGTGAGCACTTTCTCCCGAATAACTATTGATTCGAAAAAAATGGGCGGCCTGCCGTGCATCCGGGGCTTGCGCATTCCCGTCGCGGCCATTGTGGAATTGGTCGAGCGGGGCACGACGCCCGCAGAGATTCTCGCGCAGTATCCGGATCTGGAGGCTGACGATATCCCTGAGGCGCTGCGCTTTGCCGCCGAAGTGGTGCGGCGCCGTGGCCTCGCGAAGCCATGAACGCACTGGAGAACTGGTTCTGCGCGACGGGATTCTGGCGAATCGTCACGCAACACAAGCTGCTGCCGTGGACGCTCTCGGAGTCGGCGCTGGGCGAGCACGTGCTTGAGTTGGGCGCGGGTCCCGGGGCGGGAACCGCGGAGTTGAGGCGATTAGCACCGCGGGTCACCAGCGTCGAGTACAGCCACGCGTTCGCCACCGGACTCGCGACCCGAGAACCAGGCGCTCCGACCGCAGCGGTGGTGCAAGGCGACGCATCGATGCTGCCCTTCGCGAATTCCAGCTTCTCCGCGGCGGTGGCGATCCTGATGCTACATCACCTGCAATCGAGCGAGTTGCAAAATCGGGCGTTCGCCGAAATTCGGCGCGTCTTGAAACCTGGCGGGTTCTTTCTGGCGTTTGAAATCCAGGACGGATGGCTGCAGCGTGGGATTCACCGGCACAGCACGTTCGTACCAGTATGTCCCGCATCGATGCCGGCCTTGCTCTCTGCAGCGGGATTCGCTCGAGTCACGGTCGATATCCGGTTTGGTGGGTTTCGCGTGCGGGCCCGCCGGGAATTTGAGCGTGGATGAAACCATGCCAGGGCGCAAATTTCACACGTTTGTTCACCAGCTCTTACTTCAGGCGGCGTTATCATCAGAGCCGTTCGCTTCGTTGTAGGCGCGAGGAGAGCAGAGATGATCGAGCGAGTCGCAGAAGGCCGAACGGACTTGGTATTCGATTTCGTGGGAGCCGCAAATCCCGCAACGACACAGGACAGTCAGGGAACGTCTCTGATTCAGTGGTGCGCATACTACGGAGACGTCAGCGCCATTAAATTTCTCGTTTCCAAAGGGGAAGTGCTGCGAGCCCTAGGGGACAATCTCGGGCTCGATGCCGCCGCCTTTCACGGCCACTGGCGCCTCTGTGAATTTCTTCTCGAGAACGGCGCGGATGCGGACTCGCCATTGCCGGACACCGGGGAAACGCCGCTGCACGCAGCGCTGTCCTCGACCCGGCGCGCACAGCGGCTTGTCGTGAAAGTGCTGCTGGCGCATGGAGCGAATCCCAACCGGGCAAGCAAGCCTGGCGCGGAAACCGGCGCATTCATGCGAGACTGTCGCACCCGGGGCGAAACACCGTTACACCGCGCGGCCGCGTTTGCCGATGAAGCCACGATTCAGCTTCTTCTGGATGCCGGCGCAAAAATCGATGCCAAGGACGTGAACGGAGACGCGCCGCTTACGTGGGGAAGCTGGCACCAGCGGCCGGATTCCATTCTTAGAAAGCTCTGTTATGGCCCGTTCTTTGTCCGTCCGGAAAGACTTTCGATGGATGAGTATTTGACGGGACAGCCGCACAAGTAGTTTTTCTCGGAGTCATGCTGCGCGTTGACCGCAACGGCAGCACGACTTAGCATCGAATGATGTTCCTGCCAACGCCAGCCAAGCTACCTCCGGGTCCGTCGCCGACGTCGTGGACCGGGAGTTTCAAGGACTATAGCCGCGATCCGCTGGGTTATCTCACGGCCCTTGTGCGCGATTATGGCGATATCAGCACGCTGCGCTACTACAACTTTCGCGTGTATTTCGTGAATCATCCCGATCTGATCGAGGAAGTTCTGGTCACGCACAATCGCAAATTCATCAAGGGCCGGATTCTACGCGCCAATCGTCGGCTTTTCGGCAACGGGTTGCTGACGAGCGAAGGCGATTTCTGGCTGCGGCAGCGGCGTTTGGCGCAGCCGGCGTTTCATCGGACGCGTATTGCGTCCTATGCCGCAACAATGGTGCGCTTTGCCGAGCGCCTGATGGGCGACTGGAAGGACGGGGAAGAGCGCGACATTCACGTGGAGATGATGCGGCTCACATTGCAGATCGTAGCGAAAACGTTGTTTGACGCAGACGTTGACGGCGAAGCGCAACAAGTCGGCCGCGCTCTGGAAGCGATCATGGAGCTGAACTCCGACTTTCGGAAGCTGATCCTGATGCCGCCGTGGCTGCCAACTCCCCGGAATATCAAAGCGAGCATGGCCACGCGGCGCCTCGACAAGATCATTTTTCGGTTCATCGAGCAAAGGCGGGCTTCGAGCAGGGACAGCGGCGATCTGCTGTCGATGCTGGCCGCGCAGGAGGAGGATGGATCACGGATGAACGACCAGCAATTACGCGACGAAGCAATGACCATTTTTCTGGCAGGCCACGAAACTACCGCGAATGCGCTGTCGTGGACATGGCTGCTGCTGGCACAGAGTCCCGCGTGCGAGGCGAAATTGCAGGCAGAACTCGCCACGGTTCTGGGCGGACGCACGCCCGTACTGGACGATTTGTCGAATCTTCGTTATGTGAGCCATGTGATCAGCGAATCGATGCGCTTGTATCCGCCGGCGTGGGGAATGGCGCGCGTGGCGATCGAGGATGTGGAGATTGGCGGATATCCGATTCCGAAAGGTTGCGGCGTTTCGCTGGCGCAATGGAGCGTGCACCGTGATGCGCGCTGGTTTGACTCGCCGCTGGAGTTTCGGCCGGAACGTTGGGAGGGCGACCTGGCAAAACGGCTGCACCGATTTGCGTATTTTCCTTTTGGCGGCGGGCCGCGCCAGTGCATCGGCAATAATTTCGCGTTGATGGAAGCTACGCTGCTGCTGGCAACGATCGCGCAGCGGTTCCGGATTAGCATCGTGCCGACGCACCCGGTAGTCCCGATGCCGTCGATTACCCTGCGACCGAGGTATGGAATCCGCGCGGTACTGCATCAGCGCAAAGAGACAGCGGTTTTGAACAATTCGCCGGCGTTATCGTGTGGCTGCTAACGGACCCACTTCCGCGCGCGTGCGCATCACGCGGAGGATGGAATCGCGCGTGACCATGCCGATGATGTGGGCGCCGCCGTTTTCCCCGCCGTCGACGACCGGCATCTGATTTACGTCCGCCGCCAGTAGCCGCTCGAGTAACGCGAGCAGAGGTTCCTCCGGAGTTGCCCACAGGATTTTGTCGCGAGGAATCATTACCGCCTGAACGGAAGTGTTGGCCCACTCGTCGCGCGGCACGGAATTTAGCAGGTGGACATTCATCATGCCGACCAGGCGATCGTCGGTGGTCACCAGGTGGCAGCGGCGACCGGTACGCAAGGCTTCCTGCCCGTAATCTTCCAGAGAGATGTCGCGCGCGATGGTCGGCACTTCGTGGCTCATGACGTCCGCGGCGCGAAGGCCGGTCAGGGTTTCGCGAATGGCAATCTGCGCGACGCTTTCCTGAGCTGCATTCAACAGAAACCAACCGATGAATGCAAGCCACAAACCGGATTGCCACTGGCCCCTGCTTAGGGATATCCATGCGCCGATCACGATCATCCCGTAGGCAACAAGCTTGCCGCTGCCCGCAGCAATTTTGGTAGCGCGAGTGAAATCCTTGGTGAATCCCCAGACAATGGCGCGAAGGATCCTGCCGCCATCCAGGGGAAAGCCGGGCAAGAGATTGAAAACTGCGAGCGACGCGTTCGTCTCCCAAAGCCAAGTAGCTAGCGCGCCGGGCATAGTGCTGTAAGGAAAGAACAGAGTCAGCCCGAAGAACGCCGCGGCCAAAAAGAGGCTGGCGATCGGGCCAGCGATGGCGATGTTGAATTCCTGGATGGCTTTCGAGGGCTCGCGACCTATGCGCGCCACTCCTCCGAATACAAATAGCGTGATTGACACTACCGGGATCTTGTAGGCGCGCGCGACGGCGCTGTGAGAAAGCTCATGAAACAGAACGGATGCGAAGAACAGCAAGCTGGTCCCAATACCAACTAGCCAATGTTGCGTGGAAGTCCACTGCGGGTGTTCCTGGGCGAACTGACTCTGCAGGGTGATGGTAATGAGGACAAAAATGATCACCCAGCTGGCGTGCAGGTAGATTGGTATCCCGAAAATTTTGCCGATCAGCAGGCCGGATCTCGTGGGCATTTTCGCTAGGTCTCGCAGTATGGCTTCGCAACTCTCTCCTAGAGTATCGCTGATTCAATCCATGACCAAAGTGCGGGCGGGATAATCCGCAGCGAAGGGCACCTCGCGACGGCGGCCCTGCTACAAGGCGGGGGGGCCGTTACGGAGCGCGTGCAGGTAGCCGCGGTGTGGCATGGCGCACACGGGCTCTGAACATAAGCAATGCCATAACTCCTTTAGTTACAGTGCGATGTGACGGGCACTCGGCGTGCCATTCTCTGCTTGCGCAAGCCCGAAATCGGGCCCAGGAGGCACCCCATGATCGCCCTGCTCAGTTTTACGACGCTAGCCGTCGCCACCCTGCTCGCACTTGCCGCGGGCACTGCGTTTCAGTGGTTTTTTCTGCGGGTGACTTGCCTGCTGATGGAGCCGGCAACGGCCAAGCGGCTTCCGCGACCCGCCGCGGTGCGACTGATTCGCGGCACGGCGGAGTTGGTGCGGGCTTACACGCCGCATCGCTAAGCAAGCGCCAATCGCGCGGCGCATGAATTCTCCGGTCAACGCATCCGGCAGAGCCCGCTGTCGCCCAGCCCGAGCGTCCCGGGAACGGAAGAAGGAGAGCAATCATGCTGGTCTTGAAATATTTGTTGATGCTTGCCGGTGCCGGGCTTTTCACCAGTGCCGCAGCAATCGTGCTTTACGATATCTACCTGGCCTCACAACTTCGCAGGCTGCTCGGACGTTCGGTGCCGGTAGCAGGCGCCTCCGAAACCTCGACGACCCCATCGACGCCGGACCTGCAGCTGACCGACCACCCTTTACGGCCAGTCCGCTGGGGGCCCGCGCAGCGGCTGGCGATTTGCGGGGTCGTGCCCTTGTTGTTGTCGCTGAGTATCGTGGTGGTTGCCGATGGCCACGCAGGAGTGCGCATCAGCCAGATCTGGGGCGCGCGACCCGGCACGCTGTATCCGGGCGTGCACATCATCACGCCGCTGATCGATAGCATCGCGCTGTATGACACGCGGGAGCAGGTTTTCACCACGGCGGCGGTCGAATCGCCCAAAAACACCGGCGAGGTGCTTACCGTACAGGCGCGCGAAGGGCTCAACATCGGATTGGCGGTCAGCGTGCGCTATCGACTCGATCCCTCGCGGCTGACATACATTCATGCGAATCTTCCGCAGCCGGTGGGCGCGGAAGTCGTGGCACCCACGGTGGCCACGATTTATCGGCAGATCGCGCCTAACTACATCACGCGCGAAATCTTCGCCACCAAACGCGAGGAGCTGCGCGTCACTGCCGCCAATGCTATAACTACGCGGCTTGGTTCAGACGGGATCATCGTGCGCGAAGTCTTACTGCGCGACCTGAAGTTGCCCGAGGAGTATGCACAGGGGCTGGAAGGGCTGTTGCTGAAGGAGCAGCAGAACGAGCAGTTGGGAACGGAACAGGAAATCAAGCAGAAAGAGGTACGCATCGCGGAGCTGGAGGCGGAAGCGCAAAAGGCACGGCAAGTGAAGCAAGCGGAGGCGCAATCGCAAGTGCGCGTGCTACAAGCCAAGGCCGAAGCTGATGCCATGCAGTATACGTTGCCGCTGAAACAGAAGCAGATCGAGCAGACCAAGCTGGAAGCGCAAGCCCGCAAGGAAGCCACGCTGCAGAATGCCGAGGCCGCCGCGCAGGCGAAGGTCATCGACAGCAAAGCGGAGGTGGAGCGGCAGCGCAACCTTGCCGATGCGGAAGCCAACCGCATCCGCGTAACCGCCGCTGCGGACGCCGAGCGCATGAAGTTTGAGGCCGCGGTGCTGAAGCAAAATCCGATGCTGATTCAAAAAATTATCGCGGAACGGCTGTCGGACAAGCTCCAAATCATGATGGTTCCCGTCGACGGCAAGAATTTCTTCGCCAACGACGTCTTCCGCTCGGCATTCTCTGGAGTGAGCGGAGGCTCGACATCATCCGATGATGGCGCGGGACCTGATCATCCGACGCCAGCATCTTTGTCGGCCGCGAAAGCGCAAACGCGCGCGAACCGCCGGCCGTGACCCACTGCTTGCGCCGATGACGCGGCGCGCGCCGCTGGAAGCGCGAAGAGGCACTGAGTACGGGAGCAGGCATCGCCACGCTTGACTCCCGATTGCCAGAGGCTGAATCGCTGCCAGCGCCGCGCCCCGCGTCATCACGTTGTCCCGATTTCCTCCCCTAAGTCTGAAGCTGCCGCCTTTCGCCGTGACCTCCATCATTTTTTGAGAGGGTTTTAAGAGGGCATCTGAGTTTGGACTGGCGGCGTATTTGTTTGTGGCGATAGCATGTGTGGCAAAAGGGGAGTTGCTGGCGCAACGTGCGACATGGTTGCGAGTGGAGCGAGGGTCATGAGTGGAGAAGTGCGGCGTGTGTTTGTCGCCGGAGCCACCGGTTATATCGGGACGCGGCTCGGCGAGGAATTGATTCGACGAGGGCACGCGGTGTCTGGACTGGTGCGCGAAGGATCTGAGCACAAACTGCCGGCTGGTTGCGTTCCGGTTGTGGGTAACGCGCTGGACAGTGCAACATTTCGCGAGAAGGTCGGCGCGGCGGATACGTTCGCGCAATTGGTTGGTGTGGCGCATCCCCGTCCGGCCAAGGCCAGGGAATTTCGCGAGATCGATTTCAAGTCTTGCCAGGAATCGCTGGTCGCAGCGGTGGCGAATGGCGTGGAACATTTCATCTATGTGAGCGTTGCGCATCCAGCGCCGATGATGAAGGCGTACATCGAGGTGCGGACAGCTTGCGAGGAAATGATTCGCTCGAGCGGACTGAACGCTACGATTTTGCGGCCGTGGTACGTGCTGGGGCCGGGGCACTACTGGCCATATTTGCTAAAGCCCGCGTATTGGCTGGCTCGGCAGATTCCAAGCATGCGGGAGGGGGCCAGGCGGTTGGGCCTGCTTACGTGGAGACAAATGGTAGCGGCATTGGCCACTGGGATGGAGGCGCCGCCTCGGGGCGTGCGGGTGGTTGAGGTGCCGGAGATCGCTGCCGGCCTATCAGCTTCGACCCGTTAAGCCACGTCAGGACGCGAAGGCGGATCCCCGCTGCTGCCGTCCAAATCAAGCGCCACGTGCGCTAGTTTTTCCAGATCATTCCGGAAATTGATCCAATACGCAGAGCCAACGGCATCAACAAAACGTCTCTGGACTTGCCGCCAGACCGGCAGGGTTTTAGCTAAAGCGCGTTCACCTTGGGGAGTCAGGCGGACCAGGCGCTGGCGCTTGCTGGACCGCTTGGAAACGGTGATAAGACGCTCCTTTGCCAGCAGCCGCAGACTGCGTGTAAGTGTCGTGGGGTCAATGATTAAGATGGAAGAGAGGGTGCGAATTGGGGTTGGCTGAACCTTGGCTATGGCGACCAGCATCGTGAACTGGGTCGATCGGATGCCGGCGCGAAGAAGTTCGCGGTCGTAGAGTTGGGTTATGGCTCGGGCAGTCCGGCGGAAATTGAGGGAAGCGCAATAACCGGTACCGTGGAGGTCCAGCTGAGAAAGTAAGGAGGAAGAAGAAGTTTCCATCTTGACTTGTATATACAACTCAAGTATAACCTATCTCAACGAATTGTCAAGCTGACGGGTATCTCACTAAAAGCGCGGCGTTTGCGAGTGATCTTCGGAGGACTGTTTAGCGCTGATACGACGGTGAGGTCCCAATTGGCTTTGCGGTTGCCCGGGGTGAATGGAATGAATATGGAATTAGGTTCAAATGAGCTTTGGGAAAGCAGACCCGCGTCACAGGCGGTGCCCAAACTGGCCTGCCGATGCATGCGGTTCGGAGCTTTTCAGCTCGACTTGCGGCGACAGCAACTTTGGAAGGACGGCAATCAGGTCAAGATACAAGGCAAGGTATGTCAAGCGCTGCTGGCTCTGTTGGAGAGCCCGGGCGAGATCGTGACGCGGGAGACGCTACGCAAGCATCTGTGGCCGAGAGATTCTGGTTTGAACTACGACGCTAACGTGAACACTACGGTCAACAAGTTGCGTGGATTGCTTGGCGATACCGACGATGAGGCCAAATTCATCGAGACGATCCCGCGCCGCGGGTACAGTTTTGTGGCGAAAGTGGAGTATGTGGACGAACCGCCGATGACGACCGGCGCCGGCCGCGAGGTGGAAGCGGAGAGGGCGGCGGGCGCGGTCCAGTCCGAATCATCCGGAAGTTTCAATTCAGATCACGCACGAATGTGGTTCACCGCCGGCGTTGTCGCCCTGGTGATTGCGGCGATGTTATTTGGCGCGGCGATTACCTTGTATTCCCACCATAAACCGTTCTAGAGGAAATGAGCCGAGGGGCTGTGCCGGCGTCAACTGATCGCGGCTTGTGTGCCCATGTTGCCACGCAGACCCAGAGCGTCTGCGTTCTCTCGCATCGCGGCAATACAAAATGCGATGTGTTCTTCCAGCGGAATGCCCAGTTCCGCAGAGCCGTTGCGAACGTCGTCGCGATTTACGCCGCGAGCGAAGGCTTTATCCTTCAGGCGTTTTTTCACAGAATCGACTTCCAGATCCAAAATGCTTTTTGATGGGCGGACGTAACTGCATGCGCTGAGAAAGCCCGCAAGTTCGTCACACGCGAAGAGCGTGTGCTCCAGCGGAGATTGGCGTGTCACACCGGAATAATCGGCGTGCGAGAGAATCGCGCGGATGATTTCTTCGGAATAGCCGAGGTCGCGGAGGATTTTGGCGCCCTGGGCGGGATGTTCTTTATCTGGCGCGTGATCGGGGTTGGGCCAGCGCTCGTAGTCGAAATCGTGGAGCAGCGCGGCGAGGCTCCAGGTTTCTTCGTCGGCGCCATTTTTGCGTGCGTAAGCGCGGACGCAGGTTTCGACGGCGAGCATATGTTTGCGCAGGGATTCGGATTGCGTGTATTCGCATAAGAGTTTCCAAGCGTCGTCGCGAGTGGGCATGGGGGAAGTTTACAGTCGACAGGTCAAAGTTCAAAGTGGGGAGGAAGAGCGGGATGGCGCGGAGGCGCGGAGTGCGCTCAGGGGCGGAAGATTTTGGTCAAGGAAAGAAAAGAATTAACGCAGAGGGCACAGAAAGGGGACACTGAGGGCGCGGCGACGGCGATTTTGAGAGGCGGGATGCTGCTGAGTGAGTGGAGGTTAGGGAAAAACCTGTTCCGCAGGACAGGCGAAAACAGGGCGGAAACGAGGCGAAACGCGGCTAAGGGCGTCAAAAAAAGTTCAAAAATACGCTTGACAGAAAATGGGGAGTGCAAGATACTCCCGGTCGCGCCAGTTACTGCCTTCCCCCGAAGCACGTTCCGACGTTCCTCTCCTATCCGCACGCCGGACAAAGTCAGCGAGGAGTACTGGTGTCGCTAACACTAGAAAAAGAAACGATGAATTCTTTGGAATTGGATAGGGAAGTCATTCGCTGCAAGACCTGCGGTCTAGTTCAATACCGTACGCGCACCGGGAATTGCCGGCGCTGCGTGCGGGCACTGCCCCAGCGTCTGGAGTTCCTGATTCCTCCGGCGGCACCCGTGGAGGAAGCCGGCGCTGAAACCACGCCCGAAAAATTCGCCAACCGCGAGACGGTCGAGAACATCGGCCAGCGGATTCGCCAGTTACGCGAGTCGCGGTCCATGACTCAGAGCCAGCTGCAGTCGCGTTCGAAGGTGTCGCGATCGTATTTGTCGCGCATCGAGAGCGGGCAAATGACCCCGAGCCTCGGCACGCTGGAGAAAATCTCCGAGGCGCTGAACGTCGGCCTGAACCGGTTCTTTATCCCGGAATCCGATGGCGAGGCGTTGCTGGAAGATCCGTTTATTCAGGGATTACGGCCGTTCCTGAGACAACTGGATTGGGAACAGTGGCAGTCGATTCTGAAAAGGTTGCAGGCGATCAGCGATCACGTCAGTGCGATCCCGGCTACTCTCCGCCCTATCGGTAATCCCGCGCGGTTGCCGCAGACCGCGACCGGGAACGGCAATGGCAACGGCCACATCACGCAGCCCGGTCATACGAACGGGCATGCGATGTCGCACGCTCATGGCCATCCGCAGGGTTATCCGCTGCGGCGTCCCGGCGCGCCGGTATTCCAACGGCCGTTGGCGCGGTAGGATCAAGCTCAACAAGTTTTGTACCAGAGCACAACCGGGAGCGCGGCGTGATTGCAGAATCACGCCGCGTTTTTTTTGGGGGGGGAGGGATCGATTGCGTCCACAGATTCTGCGAACGAAGCGTATAGCGGGCAGTACGCTGCGAATCGATGGATGCAAGGATATTGCCGAGTAGGGGCGCAGCATGCTGCGCCCCTACGGAGGACTCGGCTGAATTTGGGCTGGCTAGTCGCGGACGATAGAGACTTTGGCGCCGGGCACTTCCATGCGCATCAGGCGATGGGCAGAATCGAGGTAGAGGATGACTTCGAGGTCGGAGGTATTGACGCGCAGGGCGTCATAAGATTTGCCGCCGATGGATTGCGAACCGGCGGACTCGATGGAGATCGTGCCGGGGGTAAGTTCCTGAGGAATCAGGACGGGAAAGTTCTGAGGGCCGCCTTTGGCCCAATCGTAAACGCGGGCGAGGACGGCATATTGGTAGTAAAGGTTGTTATCCAGCACGGCGACTAGTGGCGTGCCGAAGCTCATGTCCTGTTCAAATGGGCGGGCTCCCTGCATTTCTAGCGTAATCTTGGCGACGCCGTTGGCGAACAGGATGTGCGCACCGTTGGTTTTCTCGGCGTGAGAGATCCATTCATAGCTGATGGGCGCGCCGTCGGGCTGCAATGTGAGAGTCCCGGTGACCTGGGTGGACGCGGAATCGGGCGGTTTGATATCGGTGGTGCCGCGGGCGGTCCAGCCTCCGCCGGCTGGAGCGATTTCGAATTCTTCGTGGCCAACGGTGTGGCCTCCCAGTTGAATAGTGAATTTTCCCTTGTCTTGCGCGAAGACGGACGCGGCAGCTGCTGGCGCGGGCTTCTTCTGCGCGGCGATCGTCAGCGTAGTGCAAATGAAGAGGCTCACGATCAGGATATAAAAGTATTTTTCTTGTTTAGTGTCGGTATTTCGTCGGTTCATGGATAGCTTACTCGCCATTTTGATTTCGCCGAATCGTGCGACCGCGCTTTGTCAACTTAGAGCGGCGACTCCAATGAACCGAGTCTGCCACACGCGAGCCGGGCTTCTTCGCACATTGCGGCGAGGTGCGCTCAGAATGACACCGGTAAGATTTGGCTGGAAAGTTGGCGTGGCGCAGGGCCGCAATCAGAATTGCGGATCTTCCATCACCAAGTGGGCTTCGCTGCCACCGGTGGAAACGATGCGGCGGCCGAGGATGTCAGCCACAACACGAGCGGGTTCGCCCGAGCTGTCCACGCGATAGTCGGCAAGCTGATAGAAGGGGGCTCGTTGCGCGTAAAGGGCGCGAAAGCTGGTTTCGTCGCGAAACAGCGGGCGGCCGGTCATGGTCATGCAGCGGCTGAGCAAGACCTCGATGGGGGAATCGAGCCAGATCACGGGAACATTAGCGGTACGCAGGAATTCCGGCGCACCAGTCTGCGCGTAAGTGCCACCGCCAAGGGCCAGGACGATCGATTCTTTCATCTCTATCGCGCGGCCGAGGGTGGCGCGCAACTGGTCGGCTTCGATCTTGCGGAACTCGAGCTCGCCGAGGCGCTCGAAAATCTCGGAGATGCGGAGGCGAGCGGCGGCTTCGATGCGATCGTCCAGATCGACAAATCGCCATGCCAATTGGCGGGCGAGCAGAGTGCCGACAGTGGTCTTGCCTGAACCCATAAATCCGGCAAGGCAAAGAATTTGAGGTCGCGGTTGAGCGGCACGTGGCGGCGGTGGTTGGGCCATGATCGGTAGCCGACCGTTCAGCTGGAGACGAAGAGCGGCTTGCTTGAATCAATTTGCCGGCTACGTGTGGATAACGCGAAGGCACCCGCTTGAGAAAGCGGGTGCTAAAAATACCTGCGCATCCGGCGGTTTGATTAATCGCGCTTCAAGATACGGATTGTACCACTGTAGGAAGAGAGTTCGACCTTGGCGAGGCCGCTGCCCACTGTGCCGAACAGGCCCTTGGTGAACTTAGAGGCCATGTGTTTGACGCCATGTGAGTCCGGCTTCAGATAGGCTTCCGCCTGATTGTCGACCGTTCCGGTGGCGGTTTGGGCGTTCAGGTCGAAGGAATCGTTGCCGGAGAAGTGCACTTCGACTGTGCCTTTGCCGCTGCGCATGGTGTAGATGCCGGTGCGAATGAAGTCGCCGTCGAACAGGATGTTGCCTGAAGTGGTGAACAACGTCACGTTGGTCAAGCCAGGTTGCAGCAATTGCGCATTGCCGCTGACGGAGGTGAAATCCAGCTTTCCGGCACATTGCGCGCAAACCAGGGAGCCGTTCGTGGTACGCACGACGATGTAGCCGGACACTTCCTTCAAGTGAATGTCGCCGGCGACGCTCTGGAGCGTCATATCGCCCATCACCTGCTCGACGTAAATCAATCCAGTCTGCGTCTTCAGCTGAAGTTCAGATTCTTCCGGAACACTCAACTGGAAATTGACTTCCAGCTCGCCGGGCTGCGCGGAGGTGTCGATGATGTTCGCGGACACATCAATGCGATCGCCGGCGCTGTCCGTTTCGAGGAGGACTTTGCCGGATGCTTGCGTGCCGGCGACTATGACCTCGGAATTCTTGGTGGATTTCACTTCGATGCGGCCATTGGCGATGTTATGGATGCAGACGACCGGGTGGCCCTTGACGGGAAAGTGCTTTTCGAAGTGTTGCGTGGCATGGGCTTGGGGTACCGACCAGAGCAAAACCCCTGCGCCCAGCACCGGCAGAATGTTGCGTCCCACCATCGTGTGCAGACTCATGTCAGTTTACGCTCCCCCCGCGTTCCATCATGGCCGACAGCAACTGCGCCTTTTGCTGATAGGCGCCGGAAAGGTACTCGCGCGTGAGATCGTCGCGCGGATCGTCCTTCATGCGCTGCTCGCAATCGGCAATAAACTGATCGACGATATCCAGGCTCTGGCGAAGGGACACGTCCACGGCGGAGTCGCTGGCCAGTTGCATATTCATGAGATGCGCTTCGTCGTTGCGCAGGTCGGTGGCGGTATCAGCATAGATATTCTGGGCTTCCGTCGGAGGTGCGTCTGAAGGACGGTGGGTCTGAAAACCTATGGCTGCGGCAATCAGCATGGCAACCGCGCCGGTGGCAAGAACCCTGGCACGGAACAGGTCAGCAAAACCATGCCACCAGGAACGGCTCTGTTTTGCATCTGCGGGAAGCTTGATGATGCCTTCCTGTTCGAGCTGCGCGCGCAACGAATTCCAGACGCGGGCGGGGGGCGTTACTTCGGCGGGAAGCAGATGCGCGGTGGCAACAATGGCGGAAAGATCTTCGACCAGGCTCTGACAGGAGCCACAACTGGCGAGGTGGGCACGCGCCGCTTCCGGCACGGGGGTCCAGCCCTCTTGTTCGAGGACGACTTCTACTTCTTTACACTGCATGACCGTTCACTCCGCGGGACGTGGCGGGGAGCCGCTCGCGCGATTCCCGTAGTACTGCTGACCTGTACGTCCCGGAACTCCACCCCAAAACTTGCCGATATTGTAGCTCAATCCCCATGGCTCGTCTGCGTTTTTGCCGCGTGCCGCACCTGCCTGGCCTGCTCGCGGACTTCCTCTTGCAGCAAGTCGCGCAGCTTAGTACGCGCCTTGTGCAGCTGTGACTTGGAGTTGCCGACCGAACAGCCCATGATTCCGGCAATCTCGTTGTGCTCATAGCCCTGCACATCGTGCAAGACAAAAACCGTGCGATAACCGGGCGGCAGCTTGTCAATGGACCGTTCCAAATTGACGCGATCCACCGCGCCACTTAAGCGAAGGTCCGGAGCCCCGACGTCTTTCCGTGGGCCGCCGGTCTCTTCGTCCGGTTCGGTGGTTTCCTCCAAAGAAGCCACCGGGAGGGCCTTTTTCCGCAGCCGCATCAAGACTACGTTCACGGTCATCCGGTGCAGCCAGGTCGAGAAAGCGGATTCGCCGCGAAACGTGCCAATCTTGCGGAAAAGCTGCAGAAATGCTTCCTGCATCAGATCTTCCGCGTCGGACGGGTTACCTACCATGCGCAAGCACAAGGCGTAAACGCGACGGCTGTGGAGTTCGTAAAGGAACTCAAAGGCCCCGGCGTCTCCGGCTTGAGCCAAGCGGATAGCACCCGCCTCGGTCAAAGTAACCGGCTGAGAGGCGGTGGCGACGCTGAGATCGTCTGGTCGGTTTCGGGCCAACGGTCCGATTACGGCGCATCCAACGGTTCGGATGCACCGCTACCTCCTGGAGTTGTCTTCGCTATAACCCGCAGTTTCCAAAAAATATGCGGGGCCGAGCATCCTTGCTGGGCAACCCAAGCGGGAGGGTCCCCATTGGCAGGATACTTATTCTCCCCCGACTGAGGCCATCCGTCTAGCGCGGATGAACTGATCCCCACGGGGGCCCTGGGAGTACGAAGAATCGGATACACGCATTTGCGCGCGTACAGTCCTTTGGAAGGCGGGTAGCTGATCCTCAGGCAGGACACGGACAAAGGACTTGAGGAGCACAATGGCTTCGCGCAGGCAGGTATTGACGTCATAGTGCGCGTTGTCCATCACTAGCCAGTCGTTATCGGGATGCACGGAAACGCCGGTCGAGAGATTATCAACGGCGAGCTGAAAGTCCCTGGCGATATCTCCGGTCATTTCCGCCAAGGTATTAATCTTGTGCAGAAACTGATGACGCCTGGTGAGTAGTACCCGGCTGAGCAGATCGCTCATACGGGCGGTGCGCTGTTCCTTCGGACCATGAAAATTCGAAGGGTCAAGGGATACCGTATTGGGAACGGTGCCGTAATGTTTGGCATGTTCACCCAAGGAACGCAACACCGCGCTCAAGTGGCCCGCGAGCCGATCGCACAGTGCCGGAGTCATGGCTGCTGCGCGATACGACTTTGTCAGCATTCTGGCGTGACGAAGTTCCAGCGCTTCGTTTAGCGCCACGCTGAGCATGTTGTAGGTAGTTTCGAGTTCCTGAACGAAAGTGGAGAAGACTTGAGCCTTTTGCTGCGGAAGCCAAGCGCACCAGTCCTCTTGCACAGAGGGAAGTGGTTTTTTTCGAACAAGCACAAGGGACCCCCGGAGAAGGCGGAGTATAACAAAATCCACAGGGCGTGGGGCAGTTTTCTTGCCGCCCTTGGCCAATTTTAACTACTTAGTCAGCTAAACGAATTGCAACAAATACTAGTACTTGAATCACCAGCAATAGAATCAGGCGCGGATCTCAGCTCACAGCCAGATTGAGGCTCGATGGCCGCCTGCATCGCGTCCGGCGCCCATTTCTTGCCCTTGGCTGGCGCGGGCCGCTATACTCGCTTTCACTTCGAAAGGATTTTTACCTTTGCAATTTGAGCCGCGCGACCAGTTTGAGCAACGTCAAAAGAAGCTGGAGCAAATCAAGGCGCTGGGCTTGGACCCGTTTCCGCGCGAATTTCGGTGGACTGATACGCCGGCTATGCTGGCTGACCAGTATAAGGACGCAGCCTCAGCGGATCTGGAGGCTAACAAGCGGGAAGTGCGCGTCGCGGGGCGCATCGTTTCTTACCGGCTAATGGGCAAGGCGGGTTTCGCGCACCTGCAAGGTTCCGGCAGGCGCATACAGATTTACGTCCGGAAGGACGCCGTCGGCGATCGGAGTTTTGAGCTGTTCCATCTGCTGGACTTAGGTGATTCGGTCGGTGTGCGCGGACACATGTTCCGCACGAAGACCAACGAGCTGTCCGTGTGGGTGGAGGAACTCGCACTGCTGTCCAAGGCACTTCTGCCATTGCCGGAAAAATGGCATGGATTGACCGATGTGGAATTGCGCTATCGGCAGCGCTATCTGGATCTGATCGCCAACGACAAGTCTCGCGAGGTCTTCGTCACGCGGGCGCGCATCGTGCAGGAGTTGCGGCGATTCTTCGAAGCGCGCGGCTACATCGAAGTGGAAACGCCAATGATGCATCCCATCGCCGGAGGAGCGGCGGCGCGGCCTTTCGTGACCCATCACAACACTCTGGACATCGATTTGTATCTGCGCATCGCGCCGGAGCTGTATCTGAAGCGGCTGACGGTGGGCGGTTTTGACCGCGTCTATGAGATCAACCGAAATTTTCGGAACGAAGGTATTTCGACGCAGCACAATCCCGAATTCACGATGCTGGAGTTTTACGAGGCCTACAGCAACTATCGGGACTTGATGGACCTGAACGAAGCGCTGTTCGCGCACATAGCCAAGACGATCCTCGGCTCGACGACAGTGCGTTTCGGCGATGTTGATCTCGACTTTAGCAGGATGGAACGTTTGTCGATGCGCGCAGCGATCGGGAAATATTGGCCACAGGAAGCCGGCACCGCGCCCGCCGAAGAGGATCTCGCGGCTCCGGGCGGGGCGCACGCGGCCACCGAACGATACAACACTTGGGCCAAGAAAACCGGCGCGCCGTATGCGGCCTCGAAAGGCACGCTGCGGGATGGCGAATGGACCGGCCTGCTGTTTGAAACCATGGCGGAGTCGCATCTGGTTCAGCCAACCATTCTCTACGATTTTCCAACCGACATTTCTCCCTTGTCGAAGCAGAAGCCGGAAGATCCGTCGTTGACGGAACGGTTTGAGATTTACGTCGCCGGCATGGAAATCGCCAACGGATTTTCCGAGCTGAATGATCCCGCCGAACAGGAGCGGCGTTTTCTGGTGCAAATCACGCGAGGAGGCGAGGAAGCGCCGCGACAGCTGGATGTGGACTACGTGCGAGCGCTGGCACATGGAATGCCGCCTGCCGCCGGGGAGGGAATCGGTATTGATCGGCTGACCATGGTGCTGACCGATTCGCCTTCGATACGTGACGTCATCCTGTTTCCGTTACTGAGGCCCGAAGCTGTCGGATCACATCCACCTGACGCCGCCATAGGCGAGAAAGCATAGCGGCAAAACCAACGATGCGATTTGAATGGTTCGTGGCGAAACGGTACCTGCGGTCACCGTACCGACCGGCGGTGCTGCGCCTGGTCACGGCATTTTCCATCCTGGGTGTCGCGGCAGGAGTTGCCACGCTGGTTATCGCACTGGCGATGAACACCGGCTTTCGCGAAACGCTTCAGGATCGATTGCTGGCCGTCACCGCACACATCTCATTGACGCGGCCCGGCGAGGGCGGGATCAAGGACTACAACGCGATCGCTGCAGGGCTCGCCAAAATTCCTGGAGTGAAATCGGTGACGCCCGCAGTGTACGAGACGATGTTGCTGTCGTTCTCTGGCGATGCGCGCGGCGTACAAACCAAAGGCATCGATCCGCAAATGGAACGCCGCAATGACGCTGCTTTGCAGCACATGGTAGCTGGCCAGCTGGACTTTTCGCCGGACAAGGACGGCATCGACGGCATTCTGGTTGGCAAGCAGCTGTCGCATGACTGGAAAATGGCGCCGGGAGACTACGTAACACTGATGAGCCCGCAGGGGCGGCTCACCCCTTTTGGGATGATGCCGCGCACCCGTCGATTCCGGATCACCGGAGTTTTTGACTCCGGCTTTTACGACTACGACGCGAACTGGTGTTTTCTGACGCTTCGGGCTGCGCAAGCGCTCTCGGGAGTTGGCGACCTCACGAATGTTCTGGAGGTCCGGCTCGACAATCCGGAGCGCGCTGATGCCATGGCACCTCAACTTGAGCATGAGGCTGGCATCGGTTTTTCCGCCAGCACCTGGATGGAGGAACAAGGAGCGCTGTTTCGCGCCCTTCGGCTCGAAAAGCTCGTAACCGCAATTTTCATCGGGCTGATTACCTTCGTGGCGGGATTGAATGTGCTCGTGGTGTTATCGATGACGGTCACTGACAAAGCCAAAGATATCGCCGTACTCATGTCCATGGGCTCGCGGCGGCGGCAGATTCGCAGCATCTTCCTATGGCAGGGCATTGCGATCGGTGCTTCAGGAACGATTATCGGCCTTTGCGCCGGATACGCGTTCGCATGGATCGCCGGTGCGTTTCATTTGATCCCGCTGGATCCGCAGGTTTATGCAGTGTCCTACGTGCCATTTCATCCCAGTATTTGGGATGGATTCTGGATCACCATCGTGGCGATGGCGATTTCCGTGGGGGCTACGTTGCTACCTGCCAGGGCGGCATCGAGGCTTTTGCCGGTGGAGATTCTGCGCTACGAATGAATGGCGAATGGGACTATAGCTTCGGCTGGGCTTGGACAGGCCAAACGGCTTTGGCGTGCCATTTGCTCCTAGAGCAAGCGCAGAGGCGGACGGGTAGAATCGGGGTGCATCCCTCAGCCCGGATTCAGCAAGGTACTCGCCCTAAGCTACTGGAAAACAGGAAGTTAGCTGTGTTCCAGAATGGTGCACTTTTGCTCCGTTTTAGGGGCGGCAGTGCACCGGCAGAAAAGGGAAATGATTGGGCAAAGTTGCGCCGTTGCTCGATCCTTACTTAGGCACTCTAATTGCCCTAGCTGCATCTAACCAGTTATAGAGGCAGCGGCAAGTGACGCGATTTCAGGTCATCCGATGATGGTAGGCGGCGAAAATCCGGACGCAAACCTGGTAAGTACTTCCGGCGCGAGTACGAATGCCGCGGTGGTGCTGGAAGCGCGCGGTTTGCAGAAAAGTTATGGCTCCGGACCGCAGAGCTTGCGGATTTTGGTGGACGCGAGTTTGAAATTGATGCGCGGTGAGATGGTCGCGATCGTGGCGCCATCAGGAGCGGGAAAATCCACACTCTTGCATCTGCTGGCTGCGCTAGACACGCCAACAAGCGGTACAGTATACTTCGCGACGAACGCCATTGAAACGAATGAAGACGCGGCTGTGGCCGAATTTCGGAATCGCGCCGTGGGATTTTTGTGGCAGCGGCACCAATTGTTGCCGGATTTTACCGCCGCCGAGAATGTAGCGATGCCGCTATTGTTGCGCGGCGAAGATTTCAGTTCCGCCCTGGGCATGGGGCGGAAATGGCTCGCGGAGGTCGGCTTGGAGCATCGGGTCGATCATCGCGCAGGGGAGCTCTCCGGAGGGGAACAGCAGCGCGTGGCGATTGCAAGGGCGCTCGTCACCAAGCCGTCCGTGCTGCTGGCAGATGAACCTACCGGGGATTTGGACGAGCAGAATGCTTGGGCTGTGTTTGAGTTGCTGGAAAGGCTGCACCGCACGCACCAATTGACGTCGTTAATTGCGACGCACAATCTGGCGCTCGCCGCGCGGTGTGACCGGATTTTGGGACTCGAGCATGGCGTTCTGCGTACTCGTTCGGTTTCGGCCGGCGCGAGTGGGACCCCAGGGGGAGAAGCGAGCTAATCGTGTTTGAACGTTATACAGAAAAAGCGCGACGTGTCATATTTTTTGCGAGATACGAAGCCAGCCAGTATGGCAGCCCGTACATCGAGACCGAGCACCTGTTGCTGGGCTTGATGCGCGAGGACAAGGCGCTGGCCAATCGATTCCTGCGACAGCAGGGTTCGATCGAATCGATTCGCAAAGAGATTGAGGCACGCATCACCATCCGCGAGCGCATTTCAACATCTGTTGAAGTGCCGCTGAGCGCAGAATGCAAGCGCATCCTTAACATGGCCGGCGAAGAGGCGGAGCGCCTGGGCGTCAAGCACGTCGGCACCGAGCACCTGCTTCTGGGCATTCTGCGCGAAGAAAAGTGCTTCGGCGCGGAGATCCTGATGGAGCGCGGCCTGCGCCTATCGACGCTGCGCGAAGAACTTGCGCGAACCTCCGGCGAAAAGACCACCACGGCTCGTCCGAAAGAAACTTCGCTGCTGGCCGAATTCAGCCGCGACTTGACCCAGGCTGCTTCGGAAGGCTCGCTCGATCCGCTGGTCGGACGCGAAGGAGAAGTCGAGCGAGTTATTCAGATTCTATGCCGCCGCACGAAAAATAACCCTGTGCTGATTGGCGAACCTGGCGTCGGCAAAACCGCCATCGTGGAAGGCCTTGCGCAGCGCATCTCGGACGGCGACGTCCCGCCATTCCTCGCCGACAAACGCATTCTCTCGCTCGATCTCTCGCTCATCGTCGCCGGCACCAAGTACCGCGGCCAGTTTGAAGAGCGCCTCAAGACCATCATGAAGGAACTGATGGAGTCGCAAAACTCCATCGTCTTCATTGATGAACTGCATACCCTGGTCGGCGCCGGTTCAGCGGAAGGTTCGCTGGACGCCGCCAATATCTTGAAGCCAGCGCTTTCCCGCGGTGAGATACAGTGCATCGGGGCGACCACGCCGGGAGAATATCGCAAGTCGGTGGAAAAGGACCGCTCTCTGGAGCGCCGCTTCCAGGCTGTAAAAGTTCCCGCTCCCAACGAAGAAGAAGCAGTTCAGGTCATCAACGGAGTGCGCGAACGCTACGAAAAATTTCACGCTGTAAGCTACACCGACGAAGCTCTGCGCTATTCCGTGTATCTCTCGAACCGCTACATTCCCGACCGTTTTCTTCCCGACAAGGCGATCGACTTGATCGACGAAGCCGGTGCCCGCGTCAAGCTGCGCCAGGCCAGCGTCCCCGAAGAAGTCGGCGAAGTGCAGAAGCGTGTGAAGTTCATCACCCACCGCATGGAAAGCGCCATTGCCGCTCACGAATTCGAGAAAGCGCGCTTCTACTCCGAAGAAGAGCGCAAGGAAAAAGAGAATCTGCGCGGCCTCCGCGAGCGCTACAAGCTCGACGATGCTTCGACCGGCATCGTCACCCGCGAAGACATCGAAGAAGTGGTCTCTCGCTGGACCGGCATCGGCGTCACTTCCATCAAGGAAGACGAGCAGCAGAAGCTCCTGCGCATCGAACCCGAACTCCACAAGCGCGTCATCAGCCAGGACAAAGCCATCACCGCGCTCGCCCGCGCCATCCGCCGCAGCCGCGCCGGTCTGAAATCACCGTTGCGCCCGGTCGGTTGCTTCTTCTTCCTCGGGCCCACTGGCGTCGGCAAGACTGAAGTCGCCCGCCGCCTCGCCGAATTTCTCTTCGGCTCGGAAAAATCCTTGGTGCGCTTCGATATGTCCGAGTTCATGGAGAAGCATTCCGTCTCCAAGCTGATCGGTGCGCCTCCAGGCTACGTGGGCTACGAAGAGGGCGGCCAGCTCACCGAGCGCGTTCGTCGCACTCCGTATTCGGTGATCCTCCTCGACGAAATCGAGAAGGCCCACCCCGACGTGTTCAATATCCTCTTGCAGGTGTTTGAGGACGGGCAATTGACGGACGGTCTCGGCAATACCGTCGATTTCCGCAACACCATCATCATCATGACCTCCAACCTGGGCGCGCGGCATTTGCAGAAGCGCACCTCGATCGGCTTCCAATCCGGCGCGGACGAAGCCGGTCAGAAGTCCATGGAAGACATGGTGATGGGCGAAGTGAAACGCGCGTTCAATCCGGAATTCCTCAACCGGTTGGACGAGGTCATCATTTTCAATCCGCTCGGCGACGACGACCTGCTGCGGATCATCGATCTGCTGGTGGGCCAGCTCAACGACACGCTGATCCACCGGCAAGTTCAAGTGGTGGTATCGCCGGAAGCGCGTCAGTGGATCCTCGAAAAAACGTGCCAGGATCGAAACTACGGGGCGCGTCCACTGCGGCGGGCTTTGCAGAAATATGTGGAAGACCCGCTATCGGAAGCGCTCATCCAGGGTGGAATCACGAGGCCAGCGACGTTGCAGATTTATGTCGCAGGGGAAGGTCTCGCGTTCCGGCCGGTGGGTGAGGCAACCCCGGTCGTCCACTAGCGAATCTGACACAACGCACGGGGTGGTCTCGATTGGGTATCGAGGCCACATACGGCCGGCCCGCACCGGGTCCGGCGGGAGAAAAACACCTTGGGTTTGGGGGCGCGGCCTTGATTACCTCAGCGGCCGCTCACAGTAGAGTTTGTTTGCCGTTTGGGCTTGTGCGCGCACGGACGTTCTGGGTTACGGGGTTGGTGTTGCTCCTCGTTTCCGGTCTCTCCGCGGCTGTCACGGTGGCCCGAACCGCTGAAGCGTCTCCGAATTCGTTTTCCTACGCATTGGATTCCGCGGGTTCGTCTTCCGTTGCGTCGCCCGATGCCCGCCAACCGACCGCACCTCCGCAAGCCTCCGCGCAACAACAACCGCCGCAAAGTGAGCAGCCCCCCGCGGTTATCGACCGTATTCTGTTCGACGGAAATCGCCGCATTCGCAGGGATACGTTGATAGCCCGCATTTTCACGCGCGAAGGCGATCCCTACAACGAAGAGACTCTGCGCCGCGATTTCCAGGCGCTGTGGAACACGCAATTTTTTGAAGACGTCAAGCTTCGCGTCGAAGATTCACCGGACGGCCCTGGTCACAAGAACGTGGTCTTCGTGGTAAAGGAACGTCCGGTGATTCGCCGCATCCGCTATGACGGCATCCACTCCGTTTCGGAGTCCGACATTCTCGATCGCTTCAAGGAGAGAAAAGTAGGTCTCACCGTAGAAAGCCAGTTCGATCCTACGCGCATCAAGAAGGCCGAAGTGGTCCTGAAGGACCTGCTCGGCGAGCACGGCCGGCAGTTCGCCAAAGTTACTCCGCAATACGAGCGCATCGCCTCCAGCAACGCCGTCATTCTCGTTTTCAAAATTGAGGAAGGCCCCAAGGTCAAAGTGGGCCACATTCGCTTCACCGGCAATCACGCGTTCAGCAGCCGCAAGATTATCCGCGCGATGCGCCACGATCGCCCGTACGCGATCCCGCTGTGGTTTACGGATCTCACCGTTCTGACCAAGACTTACGACCGCCAAAAGCTCAACGAGGACATCGAAGTCGGTGTCCGCGGCCTCTATCAGGACAATGGATACTTCAAGGTCAGCGTCGGCGAACCGATTCTGGAAAATTTCGACACCAAGGGCTACAAGCTGGGGGTTCCGCTTACCGGCCGCACGCACGGCAAAGCCGTCAATATCACCATTCCGATTGAAGAGGGCGAGCGCTACAACATGGGCACGCTCAAGATCGTAAGCGCTGACCCGGACAAGGCCCTGTCGCTCAAAGTTGACGCGCTGAAAGCAATCTTTCCTCTTAAGCAAGGCGACATCTTTTCCAGCGCCAAGATTCGTAAGGCCATGGAGGAGTACGGCAAAGTTTATGGCCAGTATGGCTTCATTGACTTCACCCCGGAGCCGCAACTGGAATTCGACGATGCTGCCAAACGCATTGACGTGACCATGCGTTTCAGCGAGGAGAAGCAGTATTACGTCCGGCGCATCGATTTCAGCGGGAACACCACCACGCGCGATAAAGTCATCCGACGCGAATTGTTGCTCGACGAAGGCCAGCTATTCAACAAGCGCGCCTGGGAAGTCAGCATTCTGCGTCTCAACCAGTTGAACTACTTTGAGCGCATCGAAGAAGACAAGGCCGTAACAATCACGCGCAACACCAAAGAAGGCACCGTCGACCTCAATCTCAAGCTGAAAGAAAAGGGCAAGCAGTCGATCGGTTTGCAAGGCGGTGTCAGCGGTCTAGCCGGGAGTTTCATCGGACTGACCTATCAGACCAACAACTTCCTTGGTCTGGGCGAAACTCTCACGTTCTCCGCGCAGTTTGGCGACTTGCAGCGCAGCTTCATGTTCGGTTTCACCGAACCGTATCTGTTCGACCGTCCGATTTCTACCGGGTTTACGCTGTTCTCCAGCCGCTACAATTTCGACCAGGCCAAGCAGGAAGCCATCGCCTTCGGCCAGTCCGTCAGCATCAATCCGGAATTCGTGCAGAACTATACGCAGAACAGCACCGGCTTCACGCTGTTCGCCAGCGAACCGATCAAGCGCCTTTCGTTCACTCGGCTGGGATTGACCTACGGCCTGACACGCACCAACATCAAGCCATTCAACAACGCTTCCTCACTTCTTTTCGAAGCTCTCCAGTTTCGCAGCATCTCTGGCCCGAGCGCGCTGAACGGCATCGTTTCCAGCACCATCACACCGACGCTGACCTACAACACCATCGACAATCCGATCAATCCGAGGACCGGAAAGAGCTACTTTTATTCCTTCGCGATTTCCGGCGGGCCGTTGGGCGGTAACGTTAACACCATCACGAACGTTTTCACCTATACGAAATTCCGTCCCATCTTCAAGAAGCGCAATGTCCTGGGCCTGCACTATTCCATCGCGCACACCACCGGTTACGGTGGAAAGGAAGTGCCGCCCTTCAGCCGTTTCTACATGGGCGGAGAAAACGATCTCCGCGGATTCGACATACGCTCCATCTCGCCGGTCACCTTCATTCCGGTCTCAACGGCCACGGCGATCTCTTTCCGCGATCCCACCGCAGGCGGCGCGCTTCGCACCTTCACGATTCCAGTGCTCACCTATACGGCCACGCTACCTGGCGGCGATTTGCAAACCAACGGCAACGTCGAGTATCGGATTCCACTAGTCGGTCCGGTCACGGCCTCGCTGTTCGTCGATGGAGGCACCGATGGCATTCTTCGGGAGAGCGCGCTGAGACTGGATCCAACCGGTTTTAGCCAACTGACCTCGCAATTCCCCAGCGCCAACCTGAAAAATCAACTGGGCATCGCCGGCGGTACGAATTTCCGTATACGCGGCTCGACGGGTATTGAGTTCGGCGTACAGCTCCCCATCGTGCAGGCGCCCTTTCGCATCTACTACGCTTACAATCTCAACCGCCTGCACTCTCAAATTGTCGCGCCGCCACCCTTTATCGAGCCGAAAGACATAAGCAACCTGGAGCACGCCTTCGATGGCATCGATCCGACGATCTATCCGCTGCAGATTCGCCCACAGTTGGAGTCGCTGATGAACAATCCGGGGCGCTTGAATTATTTCGAGCCGAAGACCACCTTCCGATTTACGGTGGGCAAGACATTTTGATGGTGGGCAAGAGTTTCGATAGCGCATGGCAATCCGTTTTTCGCAGAGCGGGTTGGCGCAAGACTACTTCGACCGCGATTGCGGTCACGCTTGGGAGGCGGGTGGAATGAGGTTGCGAAGCAAGGCGAGCGGCGTTGCGCTGGCTGCTACATTGTTCTCTTTCTGGCTGGTAGGTTGCGGCGGCGGCAGCAACGCCAACGTGGTCACCGTGTCGGTCACCTCCTCGGTGGGTTCCGTTCTGATCCTGGGCCAGTCCACCACCTTGGTGGCCACGGTCAGCGGCGCTACCAATACTA
>Ga0134124_10000188_pt1 | contig 56547 bp, 70 predicted proteins | sample KB304_FD_96880 | JGI IMG/M metagenome (GOLD analysis project Ga0134124, IMG submission 96880) | Terrestrial soil microbial communities without Nitrogen fertilizer from Kellogg Biological Station, Michigan, USA - KB3-0-4 | ecosystem: Environmental > Terrestrial > Soil > Unclassified ...
ATGTTCCTCCGGTCGGAGGGGAGGTCTCCTTGTATTGGGATAACTCTTTTTCGAGTTCAGTAATGCGCTTAGTAGCTTTATCCAGACGGTGCTTCACCACGCCAAATCCCGCCGCGCGCATCCTTACTGCCGCATGCATCCGCACAGCCTTGGCCCGGTCCTCCGGACTTAATGCCGGGTCAGCTGAGTTTACCGAGAATGCCTTGTCGACTAACTCGTAGCCCTTAGTGAGCCGGGTGCGGCCTTCCTCATCGCCCTCAGCAGGCTTGAACACGTCAGCTAGCTCAGGCTTCTCGATGAACTCGGCGTTGGCCTTTTCCCATGCCGCCTTGATCTCGTCTGCCGTCTTAGTCTGGAAATGCTGCTGTTGCTCGGAGCGTTCCTTATCGCGCCTAGTGGCGCTCTCCTTGGCATCCTTCAAGGCCGATTCCTGCGCCTGGAACAGCTGCTGGATTTCCTTTCGGTAGGCCATGATATCATCGGCGAACTTTCCAAAGACCTGGTCAGCGACGTCGCGCGCCTTGCCCAGTGGCAGGTTTACGATCTCGGCCAGGTCGTTCACGGTCGCTGGACGCACCTCGTTGGTGGCCGGGTCAGTCACCTGGATCTCGCTTATCTCCTGGGCCGCGCGGTGCCAGGCCTTCTCGTAAGGCTCCTGGTATTTGCTCTTAAACTCGGCGCTCTTGGCGTAGTTAACAAAACGGATTTCCTTTTCCAGTTCCTCGTTCTGGGTGCGCAGTTGCGCCACCTGCTCGTCGTAGGCCTTTTTGGCGGCGGGATCGATGCCGCTCTTTCGGACTTCGGCTAGCTCAGTCTCCGCCTTGCTCGCCTTGGCCTTGTATTCGTCGACTAGCTTCCAGGGATTAGCGCGCTCCTTCTTGCCCTCCTGCGTAGCTGGTGCTGGCGTAGGAGTTTCACCAACACCAGCCTTAGCGGGCTGCGTCGACTTATCAGGAGTTGGCTGTTCAGTAGGTGGGGTGCTAACAGCCTCAGTCGAGCCGCCCTGCTCCGGAGGTGTGCTTGGTTCCGGAGCAGATTCGTAAAAATTGGGTTTCGCCTTGGCGCGGAGATCTTTGAACAGCCGATCCATTGCCCCACCCTTCTTGGGTGGGACCTGTTTGGGACCGCTGTCGACCGTCGCCTGTGTGACGTGGATCTCTGAACCGGGACCGTTATCGACCGCCGCACTGGTCGTGGGCGGTGGCAAAGCCGTGGGTGCTGGGGGTGCTTCTGCAGGCATATTATGTTGCGTGGTCTAGGTTCCCCTCAGCGACTCGGCCCTTGGGTAATTCAAAGGACTCGGCGAGGTTGCGAAAGGTCCAGAGGAATTCCTGGGCCCCTTGCATTTTGAAGGAGGCGGCTCCGGCCATCTGCGGGTTGGCATCGACCTGGAGGGTTACATCCTTCTGGTATTGCAGCAGAGACATGTCGGCTGCTCGCTCAAACTCGCGCAAGGCGATCAGGTCGCGGTGGCGTTTGACGTTATCGGCGCTCTCCTGGAAGCGCGTTTTGGGACTGGGATTTTTGATGACGCTACTCATAACTAATAGAACTTAACCTTTTTGTGCTTAACGTGGACTGACTGGTCGGACTGGAGGCCCTTCATCTTGGGCGTCCTCAACTTAGGCTTGAGGGCCTTGTTGATCATTTTGACGATCCCCTTCTGATCCTTGGGATCGATGTGCGGTATCCCCGGCGGTTGATACACCGGGAAATTGTCGGTCTCGGCGCTCATTGTCCAATAAAAATACCCGACTCGATGTGATTCAGATCGCAAATACAGACTAGGATCTCAGGGCCATCGTCGTGTGTCTTAGCCCACCACTTATCGGCCCTTAGGTTGAACAACTCGAACGTGGCGCCTTTTTGATCCAACAGTTTCTCTCCGTGATCGGCTGGTCGAACCAGCTTCATCGGTATGAGAACCCTATCTCCAGGTTTTACTGGAATCACAGCCCGACCTTCGACTTTGGCTGAGGGCATCCAATCGGCGGTATCCCGGACTCAACTCCAATCTTGGACTTGTAGGTCTTGGACACTGCGGTGGGTATGCTCGCCTTGGTGGACGGCATGTGAGTTACTACCTTGGGTTTCATCTCTTTCATAGATACTTCGCTTTCTTTCGCTTGTCAGGGCGGATGATCCCGCTCTTTTTTCCTACGACTTGGTTCTCTCGTCTGCCTTTGCTGCGCTGGCCTTCAAAGCGTGGAGTGCGGTCTACCATCGCCTGCGGTGAGTTACAACCATTCATATCTTCACTTTCATGGAAGAGCATCAGCCCCACTTCCCGACTAAAGGACTGACGCCGCTTCCGGCATTTCATGTTGGCCAAATGAGACACCATCCTTCTCTGCTTTGTCAATATCCTGGATCACTGAGGCCAGCGCCTCGACGTCGGCGTTAAGTCCGTCCGGAAGCAAGTCAGCAGCGTCCTTCTGGTTCTGGAGCACTTCCTCTGGCGTGTTGCCGGTGGCTACGAGCCAGCCTAAGTCGCGGTGGCCATACTCAGCTGGCGGAAAGGCGTAGAGCCCGTCCACTTTGCAGCAGCGATAGAATAGGGCCTTACCTTCCAGTTCCTCAGGGATCTCCGCCGAGCACCATTGGTTGTCCTCGTCCTTGGCGGTGATCATGGTCTCGATGGAATACCTGGCGATGGGCTCAGGGTCCAGTAGCTCGCCGTGCGCCCCGGCCAGCACAATCTCCGGGAAGTTCTCCCAGAGCAGTTGTTGGGAGCCGCTGGAGGGCATGCCGCCGCGGCAGGTTGGGTCAATGAAGAAGGCCTTGCCCTCGTCAGTAACCCGGATCTCCGAGCTCCATTGCTGGCGGTAGCGGGTGCGGGAGAGGATAGGGCTAAAGGCCTCCATCACCTCGGTCACCATGGGCGGCATATCCTCCCACCGGGTCACGCAGCTGAAGTAGGATTTGTCCTTGCCCTCGACGCCGTTCAGCATCAGCTTCGGCCATTGCCCATCGACGCAGTAGGTGTCCCCGCCAATTTCTATCTCGCAATCGATCGCCGGGAACACCAGGAAGGAGATTCGGTCCTGGAGTGGTCCAAACTGAATTGCCAGCGTATCCAGCCACGTCTGGTCCATCCGATAATTCCGGTAATGGTGCGTCTCCATGTCCCCACGGTAGCGGGATATTTTGACATACTGGTCCTCCTTGTCGTGCAGGTAGTGGCGTAGTTCGGAGAGCCCGGCGCAAACGTGATACTCGGGAACCTCCAGGCCTAGTTTTCCCAACATGTCCAGAAACATCTGGCGCTTTAATTCGAGTTGCTCACCGGCGCCAGCGCCCCAGACCAGCTTTCCGACTGCTCGGAGGTATTGCTGCAAGGGACCCTGGCCGACGTCAGGGAAACAGAACAGGTCTATCTCCTCGAACTGGGACCAGAACTCACGCACCACTTCCAGTTCAGGGAACCCATCGCCGACACAATGCTGGTGGAGTGACGGATAGGAGCGCACCTCAGGATTAAAGTAGAGGACACGCTTGGCCTTGCGAGCCATCGTGCGGGCGAAGTTTAGGAACAGGCCTGTATCGATCACGCAGACCGTTACGTCTGATATCGACTTCATTGGGCCAGAATCTCGTTCTCGTAAAGGCTCCACGGGACTTCCATCAGGGAGGCGAGCATCCTCTCAACTCCGGTGGCCGCGCAATGCTCCGATCGGTAAGGGGCATCAGGATGGTCGCCCGGCTCCTCTGCTGTCAAAATCCACTTCGCCTCTTCTGGGTAATCTGGATCTTTTAACTTATTATCCCGTTTGGCCTCGTAGGCCATATCGAACGCGTCGACTTGCTCCTGGGAAATCCCGCGATGCTTACAGCAAAGGACTTCGACCAATTCATGCACGGCGATCAGCGCCTCGTGTCGCCAGTCAGAGAGTTGGGTCACCTTGATGTGGAGAGTTCCGTCAGGGCCATAAAACCAATCGCCGCAAGTTGGATATCGCTGATCCTGGTGGGGGATGGTCTCTATGACGATCTTCATTCTTCACTCTCCTGGGTTGATTTCATGCGCTGCTTAATCTTCTCGTTATTCAGGTCGAGGTGTTTCTCGATCGCCCTTGTCTGCAGGTCCAGGCCGCGTTCGCGCGCCTTAATCTGCATGTCCAATGCCGCCTTGGCCTGGTCCTGCTTTAGCTGTTGCTCAAACTGGATCTGGCGCTGGGCCGTCTTCTGGGCGTGGCTCTGCTTGGCGTTCTGCTGCTTCACCTGCGCCTGCATCATGATGGATTGGATCTTGGCTGCGGCCTCGCCGTTGCCATTGCCGTTGGCCTGTGCGGCCTTCTCCTGGGCCTGCTGCAAGCGCTGAGCCATTGCCCGCACCAGGTTCATGAGTTTGGAGAGCACCTGCGCAAAGGCCTTGGCAGTGGACTTCATCGCCTCGTCCTGTTCCAGCAGCTGAATGAATCCCTGCGTGTATTGGGCGCAGTTCTGGATTCCCGCCAGGTCGGCAGGGCTGCCCATCGGTCCCAGCTGCTTAATCTTATTGTCCATCAGCTGCAGCATCGTGCCGATCACTTCCACGTTGTTGAGACCGGGCCGGACGTTGACTTGAGCGCCTTGCATGAGCGAACCAAAGGCCAGCTGCGTGTCGTGGATCGAGTCGCTGATGTGCGGCTGCTCTGGCACGTAGGCATTGGCGCGGCCAGGGTCATCTGTAATCGCTAAGGTTACATCTCTCAAGATCTGGCGCTGAGCCTCCGGATCATAGAGCGGGCGATACTGCATCAGCTGTTCGGCTTGGACCATTTCCAAAGTCTTATTGCCAGCACCCAGCGTGCGTTCGGCTTCGATTTCCCACGCCTCGGGGACCAGGTATTTTTCCGGGATCTCACGCAGCAGTCGCTTACGGACGTTCTGCACCTCAACGTCGCGGCTCTTGGGGTTTAGGAACCGGCGGAATATCTCGCGATACTCGACTTCCTGGTAGGTGAAGAACTGGGCCAGGGCAGCGCTGATGAGCGTCTGGGATTGCTGCAGTTCAGCCTGCACCTGGAACTTGGTCTTGCGATCGCGGTCTGAGGAGAACTGGCTGGCTGAGGAGAATGAGGACGAGTTCTGGCTGATCAATTTCTGGTTCTCACCCAGCCCTAGCTCCACCAGGCCCGCGTTGACCTGGTAGCGATCGGCGTTCTTAACAAACTTGAGCCCCTCGTCGATGAAGCCTTTGTCGGCCAGTTCCAGCTTCAGCGCGCGTTCGGCTTCGTCCATGTTGCCGACCTGGAAATACATCAGGAGCGATTCGAACACAGACTTGGAGAAGGAGCAGCGCAACCGGTTTTGCAAGTGGCACACGGCATAGAGCAGGAATCCCAGCGACCTTACCGAGTGATAGCGGAAGGGGGTAACCGCGGATAGGTCGGCGAAGGCACAAGTAAATATCTCCTCGCGCCTCTGGGCGATGACCCGCGCGCCCGAGTTGTAGAGCCATTGATTGCGACCAAAATCCACAGCGGAGTTGCGCGAGAACTGGTAGCCGGTGCCCGCTGATGCGGGGGTTGACCAGTCGTCCAGGACGATTCTGCGCCGCCAGCCTTCTTCATCATTCTCATCACTCCAGTAGTAGAAATCGAACACGTCGATGGTGGGGACCTGGTCGCCCATGTAGTAGCCGCCATCGCCCTTAACGCGCTCCTCGACCTTCGAAGGGGACCAGGTGTCGGGCCAGTTGGAGCCCATGAGCGCCATGCTCTCGCGATCGATCCATTTGAGGCAGGACTCGATTAGGTCCTTGTTCCAGGCCTTATCGACTTTCTTGGCGCGCGAGATCTTGATTAACTCCGGCGCGGTGAAGGATCTCAGGATGCAGAAGAAGGGGAGGTTCTTGAAGGTGACGTAGGTGCTAGCCGGTATCAACAGGTCCTCAACCCCAAGCGGGTCGGCCAGCCACACATCCGAGTTCTCCCAGCAGGAAGGGCCAATGCCATGCAGGACGTTAGAGCCTATCTTGGAGCGGATATTTTCGTAATACGACAATGACCGCTTCATGGTCTTATTGACCACCGAGGTAGAGAGGTTGCCCCAGTTAACCCGCTTGCTCGAAGGCCCGGCGTCGGTGCGCGCTACAAAATAGTTGCCCGGCTTTAAGATCCCCTGCTGGCCTTGCATCCGGGCGTCGTGCCCCAAGCGCGTCGCCTCCAGGAAGTTCACGTTCACGTTGATGTTGTTATCGCGAACCTCGTCCTGGCTGTAGGGTGGAACGCCGTTGAACAGGTCGTTGATGCGGGCGCGGTTTGCGTCCCTGGGCCAGTCGGCGCATCTCATCTCCCAACAGATCTGCTGCACCTGCTCGGCGTTCTTAAATTCCATAGCTAGCCTTTTACGCTTCAGCCACCGGGTTTGCAACACCATATGCCATGGCGTGGAGCCGCTCCTTCTCTGCGTGATCGGCGTCACGGTAGGCGTCGGTGTGCTTGTCCCACACCAGTAAGTCCTCCTGGTTTCCCTTTCGGAAGATGTTATCTGGAGTGGTCCAGTGCGGCTTTCTGCGGACGCCTGACCAATAGACCATGTAGGCCGGTCGGCCAATGGACTCCACCCAATCACTTAGTGGACCCAGTGGGTTATTATGTCCTACCTCAAAGTAAGTGCCTAAGTCTCGGCTGTGGATGACAGTCGGGTAGGCGTTCCAGATTTCGGCATCCATAGAGTAGCAGCGCGTGCAGCAATGGAGCCGACCTCCTTCCAGGCTAGCTGAGGTTCCATAGAGGCCCGGCCCGTAGAGTTCCCTGGCTTCCTTCAAGTGATTAAGCCAGCCAGAGCGATGGAAGTAAACCCGGCTGGTCAGGGCCACAATGAAGTCGTCGGGCTCAGAGGCCTCAGCCACCCACTGCGCGGCGCCGATATCGCAGCCCGCCCCGTCATACTGCTCGAACTGTTCGATGGGCAGTCCGTGAAATAGATTGGTCACCTTGCCGGTAGGGTCATCAGCAAATAACACCGGCACCAGATCGCACTGGAAGCCTGGTCCAAATTGGCGCCAGCTATCGGTGAAACGCACGACCTTGTCGCGGAAGAGAGCCCAGACCTCCGGGTTATCGTTGGGGACGGGGTAGACGACTTTGATGGTCACCGGATGTAGCGCCAGAGCCTGGGAATGGGAACGTCGTAAGGGATGCCGCTGCGAATCACCCCACGGGCCACGTCGTTGTGCGGGACGTCGAAGTCGTGGCCGACCATAATGCCGCCGCGCTTAAGGAGCGGCTGGAGGCAGCGAATGTCGCGCATCACGTCCTCTTCGGCGTGGCCGTCGTCAACAAAGATCAGGTCCACTTGTCCGAGCATGTGTTTCAACATGTCGGCGCCGCGCTCCGAATCGCCAATGATCAGTTCGCACTGGCCGTGGTCGATCCAGAACTTGAGGTTGCGCCGTGTGACGTGCTCGGTGCCGGGCACCATGAACTTGTCGATGCACCACAGGTGCGCGTCGCGCGGGGCGGCGGAGAGCATCGCGTAGGCGCTGGCTCCCATGTAGGTTCCCGACTCAACCATCACCCTGGAGTTAGAGGCTAGCTCGCATAGATAGTTGAGCACCTCATCTTCAGTCCAGGTAAAGCAGATATCTTTGGCAACGCGGACGTGCGACTTATATTTCATATCCCCTCTCTCTTAGCCACTGGTGAATGAGTGGCGGATGGTTTCCCGTGTAGTCAACGATGCGATCTTCCCAGCCGGTTACTCCCGGCATGGTCGCCCAGTTGCCTTCAAACTTTTCAGCGCGCGCCAGGCGCTCGTCCATGGCGCCGCTCCAGATGCGGTGGACTTCCCTGGCCTTCTCAAAGAACTGCTCGCGGTGCCGGATAAAGCCGTAGTGGAATACCCGGATGTTCGAATCGACCGCCTGGGCGCAGGTCGAGTTAGCCGGTTCGTAGGGGTAATCACTCGGGATGGGCATATTGGCCGGGGCCATTTTGAGGACCTTTGTGCCGCAGCAATAGCCTTCCGGTATCAAGTGCTTGGGGTCCGACCAGAAGTTGAGCCTCTGGAAGTAGAGCGTCGCCTTGGCGTCGCGCGCATTGCGTATTTGCTCGTGGTCCTCGGGGTGGATTAGCTCGTCGGCGTCCAGCTGCAGGTGCATGTCGGTGTCCAGGTGCTGCCGCGAGTAATTGATCCACTCGGGCCACCATTGGTTGGTGCGCTCGGGGTTGGTCCAGGGAAAGTTGACCGGGACAATCCGCGACTCAGTCGCTGCCCAGTCGTCGATCCATTTGCGTGTCCCGTCGTCTGAATCGCAGTCGCAAATGACCACCTTATCGCACACCTCCAGGAGCGACTTGACCGTTTCACGCCAGCAGTAGTCCAGCCGGAACCCGTTTCGTATGCAGATATTTCCGCCAAGAGTAGTCATAAGTTATTCTAAAAAATCACAATACATAGCATCAAAAGGGGGAGACGTATCCCCCTCCTTATATTGAGATTGTGTAACATTATTAAACCTTACAATAGTCAAAATTCCCAGGGATTCGGTTGCTGTTCCATTCCAGGTAGGGGCCCCACAGCTGACCAAAGACCCGGTTGGAGTTGTTCAGGTGATCGATGATAGGACCGGTCTTAGTGGTCGACTGGTGTTCCAGGTGGACGCCCGAGGCGTGCGGGGTAAAGAGAATCCGGTAACCGGTCTTGCGCATCCGCAGGCAGTAGTCGTCGTCTTCGGCGTAAATAAAGAACCGCTCGTCGTAACCGCCGGATTGGAAGTGGGCGTCGCGATCGACCAGCCAGCAGGCCCCGCAGGTGTTCTCCTGTTCAGTCACGTCCTTGAAATCCGGCAGGTGCTGCTTGTGGTTGATGTGGCCCCAGCCGCGCTGGCCGGGAGAGCGCACCTTACCGGCATGCTGGATGGTTCCATCAGGGTATCGAAGCAAGCAGCTGACAATGCCGATCCCTGGCGCCATGCACTCCTTCATCTTGGCGACTGCTCCTGGGTTTAGGAAGACGTCGTCATTAACCTGCAGCACGTAGCGACCGCTCGTGTGGCGAGTGGCGAAGTTCATCTTGCGCCCGTAGCCGACGTTGAACTGGCGATGGTGAACGTAGCGGATCTTGCCGTGCTGCAGCGCGTTGCTGGGGATCTTCCCCGCCTTATCGACGCACACGACAATCTCCTGCACCTGGTCCAAGAGGCACTCCAGGCACCGGTTGAGGACGTTGGCCTCAGGTTGATAAATGGCGATAGCGGCAGAGACGTCGTCATTCCGTCTACCTGTTATTTTTTGGTTCGCCTTCACCGCTACCGCAACAGCGTCGAAATTCTGGCAAGGGGGCATGTAATAATTGACCTTGCAAATGTTCTCCTGGCAGTTGAGGCAATTCAAATTCCCTTCCGGCCATACGGTCTCAAAGTCCCGTTGGTCGGAGATGTGGAGGTCGGGGCTCGAGGATTGGCCCAAGGCGACGATCTGTTTACCTAACGCCGCGGCGATGTGCAAAGGACCGGTGTCGACCGAGACGACCAGGTCGGCAGCCGAGAGCCAGGTGATCACGTTGTCCAAGTGGCGCGCCTCCAAGTCGACTGTCCCTGCGCAGGGGCCGTGGGTGCCTAGCCAGAACTTGGTGCCGGGCAACTGCTCCGCCAAGGCCGACCAGAAGGTGTCAGGGACCTGCCGCACGTTGTAGGTGTTGGAGCGGGGCACAAAGAAGATCCAGGGCCGGGGATGGGAGTTAAACTTGGCAATGGCGGTCTGGTTTAGCTGTCGAGGTATTCGAAGGCTAGGACGACAATTAAGCGCGCCCCCAAGCGATATTCCGTAAGGTCGCAGAGTCTCGTCTGCTCGCTGCATAAACATCTCGCTGAAATGTAAATTCCTCCTCGCTGGGTTGGTTTCGTAGGACCGGTCGAGGTCAACGTGGGCATATCCGCCTGGATTCGCCAGCGAACTGATGCTGGGGCAATAGCGCAGGAGGCAGTGAATGTTGGTATGGGTTTGGAATTCGCATTCATAGCCTAGCTCGTGGAGCCGGTCGGCCACACAGGTCGCCGCCAGCGCGTCGCCAATGGCGGCAGTGCGCCGCACAACGATCTTGGGGTTGCTGCGCATATTACCTCCACCCTGGTAGGGCGTGTAAGAAAACATCCAGCATTGTGGGGTCATTTTTCGTTCAGCACCCAGCAGTTGGCTGCCAGGGCTGCCTTGGTCTCGGGCTTCATCTCTTTCAAGATTATGTCCAGCGGCGCCCACACCTTCAGCTTATTGACGCAGCCGCAGGCCGAGCAGACGCCTAACAGCGGATCAAAGTCAGTCGATAGCTTCATGTTGTTCTTAGTCTCTAGCTGGAGTTTGATGAGCCGCGCCGCTTGTTCGGTGAAGAAGGAGAGTAAGTCGCCCGACTCGTTCTTGATGCAGGCTGAGCAGGTCTTAGCGCGCGCGTTAGCTAGAGCTCGATCGACCACGTTGCCACCGGCCAACTCCCAGGCCGCAATCGTCTTAACGCCCGCAACAACTTGAGCGCTTCGGCTGGATGGTGACTGGTGGCTCATCGCTTTTGGGGGGCCCGCAGGGCCACCTCCCTCCCCGATAAAATCCATCCACCGCATCTGCTCGCAGACCGCGGCATTGAAGGCGTCCAATTCGTCGGCCACGATGCCAGGGTCAGTGCTCCAGCCTTTGCTCTGGGTGAGGAAGGGATTAGCCTGCCGGTGTTGGATAATCTGTTGCACTGCCACATCGAAACTCACCCATGGCTGGATGCTCCAGCGCGTCTCAGGGACATAAAAGCGGAAGCCCCCCGGCGGGAACTTGTTCCTATCACGCAATCGCATGTGGTGTTTTTAACCCATACCCCAACCGGTAGTCAATTATTTGCTGTTGACGTTCTGAGACAACTGTGTCTAAAGTGCACCAATGAAACTTGGTGAACTCTTGGAGGCCTACATGAAGGTCAACGGCTTGTCCTACCGGACAGTCGCCAGGGAGATAGGCTGCGACCACTCCACCCTTCACCGCCTGATCCACGGCGAGCCCGTGCGTATGAGTGTGTTTAACAAGCTGATGAACTGGCTCACCCAAACCCCGCAAATAAAGACATGACCGAAGAACCCAAGACCATTGAGGTGCCAGGAATTCCAGGGCGATTGCGCGAGCAGACGCTGGACGAGTTTATGTCGGCTCTGCCCGACCCGCACCTGGCCAGGACGCAGCTGGCCGAGATTCGCCAGATGGCCTTGGAGGGGATGAAGGCGCAGCACGAGCTAGTCAATCTTTTGAAGCGCATCCGCGAGTTAGAGGATCAATTAAAGAGCGTCACGAGTAGCGTCACCAATTCCGTAACGCAGGGCCCTGTGGCGGCAGCTGAGGTCCAGGCTCCGCCACAGGTTGCGCCTCCAGCCAAGGCCCAGTGCCCGCTCTGCACCTCAATAATCAGCACCAGGCCGGGGCCGTGGCGTTCTCACATGGTGAGCAAGCACGGCGGGCAAATCGTCCCAGTGCCGACTTGCTGACATGAGGGAGCTCGACCTATTTAACGGCTTCTACGAGGGCAAAAAGGTCATGGTAACGGGCCATACAGGGTTCAAGGGAGGATGGCTCTCGCTATGGTTGAACCAACTTGGCGCCAGGGTCTATGGGATCTCCCACCCGCCGTTCCCCTCACCAAATCTATTTGAAGTGATTGGGCAGGGGACCTTTGAGCGCGACGGCTGGATGGATGTTCGCGTCCTGGCCGCGGTCTATTACCAGATCGAGGAGGTGATGCCCGACATTATCTTCCACCTGGCGGGCCAGCCGATCGTGAGTGAGGCCTTCGAATCTCCCCTCTCGACGATTGAGACCAATACGATGGGGACCTTGAGTGTCCTTGAGTCGGTGCGTCGGCATAAGCTGAAGATTCCCGTGGTGGTAATAACGACCGACAAGGTCTACGACGCCCACGTCCAGAATTGCGAGGAGACCGACGATTTCTCCTGGTCTACCCCCTACTCAATGAGCAAGGTGGCCGCGGAATTGGCCTGCGATGCCTACCGCCACAGCTACGGACTAAACGTCTCCACCGCGCGCGCCGGTAATGTGATCGGCGGCGGTGACTACGCAGTGAACCGGTTGATCCCGGATTGCTTTCGGGCCTTCTCTGAAGGCAAGGACGTCGACTTGCGCCAGCCGTTTTACTTGCGGCCCTGGCAGCACGTCCTGGATTGCATCTGTGGCTACCTGAAACTGGGAGAGAATTTTATTCCCGAGGCCTTCAACTTCGGGCCCGACGGCCCCTTAGCTCAGGTTTACATGGTGGCGCTCCAATTCAAGGAACGATGGCCCGGAAGACTGGGTTGCTCGCTCTTAAAGAGGGACGAGATTTGTCCGGAAGACCGATCACTTTCACTCTGTTCAGATAAGGCCAAGGAGAAACTGGGATGGGCCCCTCGTTACGACACCAAGACCGCTGTGAGGGCAGCGGCAGACTGGTATATCGCGCGTCATGTTGAGAAGAACGAGTCCATGCGGGAGTTCACCATTAACCAAATACGTGAGTTTGTGCACTATGATCCGACCAACCGGCCACAATGTCCTCCTGGGGCAGTTGCCGCCCAAAGCTAAGTCCGACGGCGGGATAATGTTCCCCGAGACCTACGACCCCTACAGCCGCGGGGCGATCGATTACGTCGTTATTGCCGTCGGTCCCAAGTGCGACCCGGCCATAACGCCAGGGGCACTGGCGGTCCTCGACCAGTTTCGAATCAATTCCAAAGTCGAGGCGGGCAACGACATGTGGCTCGTGCAGGAGTCGAGCCTCTCGCTGGTGATACCGCGATGAGCAAGCGGAACTTCTTAATCCTGATCTGGAGCCTGGCTGTGGTGATGATCGGCTACGGTCTCTACCACGACGGGCACCGGTGGATTGGGACAATTCTAATGCTGCTGGGCTCCTTTGGGGCGCTAATTGGACCGATGTTATGAGACTGACCCAAATTGTTGTCTCCGAGAAAGTGGGAGACCGGATGTTTACCAAAACCTGGGTGGTGGACTACCACCAGGTGAAGCTGATGAAGTTCGCCGCCGGTGACCACCTGATGCGGATTCTGGACATGGCCCACCAGCAGCTGGATGCTGAAATCAAAAAAGAGAGGAAGGGATGAAAAGACTACTGAGCCTCGTGACACTTATGACACTCGCCGGTTGCTCCCAGAGCGATCCGGGTGGCAGGTTCTTTGAGGCCAAGCAGACGCGTTTTAAGGTGAGCCGGGAGAAGACCCCGCCGAACTTCCCAGACCTCTTTGTGATCCACGACGCCCTCTATGGCACCGATTACCTGGTGGTCGAGTGGGCTATGAACAACTGCTGCGCCATCACCCGGCTCGACGGCGGGGGCCATGGGGAGACCTCCACCAACTGGTCGAAGGCGTATTTTTTGGAGAAGTGATGTCCTGGGATGGTGTCATAGCTTGCTTCATAGTGGGGGTGATTGTGGGTGGACTTTTGGCGGTCTGCTACTTCATTTGGGTCTTCTCCAAAATGCGATGGTGAAAGATTTTTGTTGACGGGACTAGGGTGGAGGGCCGATTGTCACGCCCATGATGAACGGCAAGTTCAGACATGGGTTGGGTCAAAGGATTTCGACCTCCCATGTCGAAAAAAACCGTAGCTCGAGTCATTCTCTGGCTACACCACCCCACCTGCTTGCCGCTGGTGGGGACTCTTTTTTAGTTCAGTTAAGGACTCAAAATAACGATGCCCGCAAGGGTAGGTCGCGCCTCGCGGAGACCGCCTCCGTCAGGTCGGGGAGTCCAGTGGCCGCTTCATGCCGCCCAGATGTTGACCGTCCCCCGTCTCCGCTGGTAGAGAAACCAGCTAGGAACCAAAACGCGTCCCACTTTGGTGGGAGCCTTTGCGACTCCAAAACCACCCCAGTGGGTCTATCGTCACTGAACAGTTCCGGCCCCCGACAACCCGAAGCAATGGCTTAGGGACGACGACCGAAGTCGGTTTGGCCACCCGTGCAGTCGGACGCTCTCCGAGGCACCTCCCCACCTGTAGAGGGGTGGTGTGTCCAGACATCGGAAGACAATCCCCACAAGCCCACGCAGCGCCGTCCTTTTAGCCATACCCCCTACGGTAGTTCAAACCTAGTCGGCGCGGCGAACCCCACCAGCGGCTTCTCACCTCTGCAAAACCCAACCGATTGGTTTTTTGTTCCATGAAGAACAATTGTGCGTTGTTCAGGGCAGTCGCACCCCTGCCCAACTCTGCGGCCACTGCGGTGCAGGAGTCATTTCACATCACCCCTTTCTTGGAATTGCATATCTATCGGAAGGAGGGGCTCAGACTCAGGGGCGCCCAGCCGTGGGGCCTCACCGGGACGGGGTGCCGTGACGGTCGGGACCGAAAAGAGATTCCTTACCGATTCTCACTCCGAAAAGGTCGGCGTCGTCTGAGGTTTGACCTTGGTCAGCGGCTTACCGTTGTGACTGACGTCCACTGACTTAGGTAGAGGTCGCATACGCAGCTTACGCTTGGTTTCTTCGAGCTCACACCAGACTCGAGCTAGGGAAGAACGCTCTAGAGGCTTTACCCCGTCTTTGAAGGCGTCGTCAAACAGAAGATCCTGGAGTTGTTTGGCTTGTGTGAACGCTCGCGAGTGTCTCGGCTTACCCCGGAGTGCAGGCTTTGGTTCTACGAAGGCAGGCATCATGTCACCATAGGGTGAATAGCACCGGATACAACTTCCGGTCAAGTGGAAAGGACAACAAATGAGTAAAGCAGCAAAAGCCAAGTTCGAAGCAGAGCAGGGGAATATGTTCGTGGTTGAGAAGGACGGGACGTTTAGGACCGTGGCCAAGATGAGCCCGAAGTTCGATGACGTGAAGTGGAAGGCCGAAGTGCTCTCGCGTCCTGCGAGTGCTCGCGAGGTGGCAATCCAGAAGTGAAAGGGGTGCGTATGAGCATGGACATTGTAAAACTTGTGGCTCGCATTGAACGCGAGATGGGGACCGAGGTTGCCTATACCTTATCGGTCGCCTTGCATGCGGCAGATACGCTGAGGGTTGAGCAACCTGATAGGTTCAAACGATCCTGGGGTGAGATGGGGTTTGACGCCATTGCGGAGCTCTTCTACGACAAGGAGCAGGCAAATCCGTCCATGCCCGAGCTACTGGCGTGGAACAAACAGGGAGGGCAGATCGAATGAATGAGCAAATCATCCGTGAACAAGTGATCGTTAAGGACGGTCGAATCATCCGCCTTGCTCCGTTCAATATGTTCGAGCCATGGGAAGTCCTTGAGTGCCCCGTGTTGCATCTGGCACCAAAGGACGGCTTCTACGTGATAAGCGAGGGCGGGTTCCCGGCCTGCGACGTTACCCAACTTTGGGACCAAGTGCATACCTGACTGTCTCAGTCTGTGGTGGTAGTGCAAGCATCACGCCACCATAGAGTGAAGCAGCCTAGTCGGCTGTGGCCGTTAAACATACAACCAAAGAAAGGATAGTTACATATGTCAACACCAGTTGATCAAACGACTGCGCAAGCCAACCCCAACCAAGTGGTGGTCGCAGAGCCCCAACAACACGTAGTCACCCGCGACCTGTTCAATGTGTCGCAATTCGACAATTCCCCCGACATTGCCAAGGTGTTCGGGTTGAAACCTGTCGTATCCAAAGGAGTCGTTGTGGGTGGCGACTTCTCGATGGGCAAAAAGCGCGACGTGGCCAAGGCCTTGCAACTCGAAGGCAAAGCCAATGCCGATGCGCTGGATGCCAAGACCCGCGAGATCAAGGCTGAAGCCATGACCGCAGTCAAAAAGCATATCGCCGGGCTGTCGCAAGACTGGGTGCTGCACAAGTTCACAACCCGGCAATTGTCGGACGGGACCAAGCAGCAAACCATGGTAACCCGCGAGATGAAACAGGACGCTAAGGCGCAGTTCCTCAAATACGCGAGGGCGATGGGGTTCAGCGAGGAAGAGGTTGAGGCCATGCTGGCAAAGGCCAATGGTGCCAAACCCGCGGTGAACGTGGAAACGACCGTGACCACTACCGCTAGCCCGGCCCCGGCGGCACCCGCAGCCAAGAAGTAACCCCAACCGATAGAGAACGGGGTAGAGCAGGGTTATGCGACCGAAGCGCCCTGTCTCTGCCCCGTCTCCTTTATCCTTCCTACCTACTAATTCTATGGCACAAGCAAAAGGTGGCCGCAAATTGCGCCGCGGCCCGAAGCACAAAAGCATGTATGCTGCGCAGTTCTTCCGCACGGCCAAGAATAAGGCCGCAGCCCAAACCCGGATCGCACGCCGCAAGGCCGAGAAACCCAGCCCAGGACGCAAGGCCACAAGACTGGCGCGCACTAGCTACGTGCGACCGCGTCCAAACATCAATACTGACCTGCAAGAGGGAGGTGAAGCATGATCTCCATGGACCATCTCACGGTAGTTCCCAGCAACCTGTTACTGTCCCACACGCCATTCTTCCGCGTCAGCTGCGGTTGTATTGGTTTCTGGTGGGGCGAGAGGGGCGATTGGGGTGCAGCCTACAATGTCCCACTCTGGACCATCGTTAAGGCATGCGACCATACCTATGACGAGGACAAGTGGACGCTGTCTCAAGGTAATCGCACCTTTGATAAGGACAAGGACTACACCCCTCTCACCCTGGAAGAGGTCAAGAAGCTGGTGAACTACCTGCAAGGGTTGATCATTGATGGCTATTGTTGGCGCAGGTTCTGTTGCGCTGCATCCCGCACGGTTGAAGTCATGAAAGACCCAGAAATCCCCTGGACCAAAGAGCCTGATATCTACAAGGAGGCACCATGATCTTCACCATCGCCTTCATCACCGCCCTGTGTTCCACCATGGCGTGGCACTTTGGCGACCAACACGGCTACTCCAGGCGCCAGCGCGACGAGATGCTCGAGGTGGACTTGCGCGACCGTATGGCTGAGCTCATCGAACCGGAGGACAGGCTATGATCAAGCGACTGCCCCCACCGGGCGACAACGACCAATACACCCTGGTCCCCTATTGGGTGGATGAGTGCGGCCACGGCCTGGAGTGCTACGTGTGCAGCTTCACTGTGCCCTTCCATCCCGGCCAGAAGATTCAGCGTTACGACCTACACCTCTTTCCACAGAAGTTCCATGGACTGGAGGTCTGCCTGCGCTACGGCAATGAGCCCCATGAATATATCAGCCCAGGTGGTCTGGGAGACTTCCTGGTCACTGCTGGCATCAACTGGTCCGGGCAAAGGCCCTACTACACCGCAGCCCAAATCCTGCGTGACAAAGGGGTGTTCGACTGGAGCCCCAGGGAAAGGACAGCATGAAAGCAAAATACTACTGGCACATCCACCACGGACGACTGTTCGAGATGGCCACCGAGCCCATCGGCAACCGCAAGACCTACATCAAACACAACAAACCCACAGCTGAGCGATGGCTGCGGCTGAAACTGCTAAAGCGCGCAAAACTGCCGAAGGCATTGGAGCGCAAAATGCGGGCTGATGAGATGAAGTGGGGCGATAGCCACATCTCCAATAAGACCGTTGCTGAACTGAAGCGACTCCATAAGAAACAGTGCCACCCGCGCTGCCCCTGGCGACCAAATCCAAAATGCTACGGCAACCTCTCTGGTAATATCCTCAACTACAGGGACCCCGACAACTACCACTTCACCCTGAAGCCGCTCAAAAAGAAGCGAAAGGCGCGTAAATAGGGCTTGCCTTGCGTCTCAATATTGCTACACTCTGACACCTGCTGCTTGGAGTTCTGTGCCTTCAGGCAGCAGTAGTCAGCGTTGTGCTGACGTTCCCTACGTGTGCAGGGAACGAACCAAAACCAAAATGTGGATTAAAAACCCACGCACACGACTGTTAGTTGAAAGGACAAAACAAATGCAAGTAACACTGCGTTACGGAGTAGAGACCCTCACCAAAACCGTGTCTGAGGGCACCAAGATCGGACAGCTGATCAGTGACTCCAACGTGAAGGCCGTGTTCGGCATGGGCGACAACGTCCGTGCATTGATCAACGGCGTAGAGATGGGCAGCGACGTCGAGGTCCCCAACGGGGCCACTGTGGTCTTTGAGACCCGGTGCAACCAGAAAGCTGCCTAATCGTTAGGCCTAACGATTGTCTCCCACTCCGTAGAAGGGGTGGGAGACTTTCGTTTGGAAAGGACAACATATGCCTACCAGAGAATATCTCATCCGCAACGACGGAGCCGTCTTGCGGAGGGACATCAATGAATACGAGGTCGCGATCGGAAACGACCTGGTCACCAAGATCGCTCGGGATGTGAAGTTCAAGGCCCCGGCAGTCTTTGAAATTGATGGAATGAAAGTCGGCCTGGGCATTGGCCAGGGCCTCACTATCTACTCCATCGCACTAAACCGCCTGATGATTCGGGCGCCGTGGCACTTGAACGGAAACCAAATTCTAGTGCCCAACTTCGGATCACAAGGGACTGACCCGGTGATGACCGTCACCTGGAGCCCTTTAGGCTGGGCCCCACTGATGAACCTGCGCTTGTGCGTGCAGTCGACTGCTGCTAATGATCAAGTCTTTGGCGGTGCGTGGCTCTTTGCCATCGACGATAAAGGCATTGCCTGGCGCCTGCCCATTGCCAATGTGCATGAGGATTGCTCGTGCTGCACTGGCCTGCGCAATGCAGTGGCGGCACCTACCAGCCACGAACTGGTCGCAAAGATCCTCCAGAACTTCGACCAGGCCCAATACAACGCCGATCTGTGGCGTAATGTCGAAGTGACTCAGAACTTCTTCCGGGTCACTCAAAACAAGGACGGGTTCCAAACCATGGCTCCAGCTAAACCCTGGACCACCTACTGCACCAAGGTGGCCACCAACATCTCAGCACTTGTTGTATGAGACACCCTGAACTATTCGAGGCACTGGCGGATTGCCCACAGCTGCGTAACACCGCCAACAACCTCTTTGAGAGAATCAAGTTGCACAAACAGGCCAACGGCCAACTGGTTCTTGGTTCACCAAATGACCACAACGCCTGCATCGACGAGTATATCGCCGCTTACATGATGATCGTCGATCGGGAGTTTGCTATCCAACTGATCGGCTCGGCTAGCGAGCGTGCCTTCAGGCAACTCTGCTGTGAGTGCAGAGACAACTACAACCGGCGAATCAATGGTGATGCCGACCCGGTTCGCGAGGTGTTCCGCAACACCTGGGACATGATCCACGGCGGTCACTACTCAATGGATGTTGCTAACCCACCACCCGAGGGGCTGGACCCACTGCTTGCCGGGTTAAACATCGCGATGACTGATGATGATCGTGAGCCTGAGGAGGAGGAAGAAGAACCATGAATGCCTACGTTATCGGCGCAGGCGGCGTCGGATCATGGCTTACTCCCTCCCTATGCCTCCTACTGGGACCCCGAAAGGTGGTTGTGGTAGATGGGGACAGGCTCGAGGAAAAGAACCTGAACCGTCAGTTATTCCGGCGTGAGCACCTGGGCCAGAACAAGGCAATCGCCTTGGCTGGCCTCTATGGCTGCATGTCGCGTCCGGAATACTTCGCCATGGGCCGCTTCACGGTGCAACCTGAAGACTGGCTCATCACCCTGGTGGACAATCACCCGGCACGGCGCGCGGCCTTGAATGAGGCTGATATGCGCGGCTGCCGGGTCCTGATTGCCGCCAATGAAACACACTCGGCTGAGGCCTACTACTACGAGCCACAATGGCGTGGTGGTTCCTTGGACCCGAGAACCTACTTCCCAGAGATCCTGACCGGCACCGATGGCGACCCGATGGGGGAAGCTATCGGCTGCACCGGCGAGGCCCAGGAAGAAAACCCGCAGCTAGTAAGCGCCAATTCGTTGGCCGCTTCACTAGCTATGCACCTCTTTGTGCTCTGGCATTTGGAGGCGCCTAAACTCGAGAGTGAGACGCTGCCCTCACTCCCCTATCGACTGGTAGCAAACCTCACAAAATTGCAGTCCTTCCGAATCAAGGACGCACTAGAAAGGACAGATGGTTATGGAGAAACTAGCCGAGCCCAAGCGGCTTAGCCAAATACAGCAGGTGCTCAAAGGCTCAGTAATAGCGCTGATCCAGGCAGCACCGCAGAACGAAACCAACCGTGCGCTGGTATTAGCCGCGGTCAAAAAGCCGGTGCCACCCGAGGCCGACACCTACGAAAAGATTAAAGATTGGATCGAGACCAACTTTAAGCCCAGTAGCGTGGTAGTGGATGAAGCCGACGCCATCACGGCGACGATAATCCATACCGACATTGAGACGGGCAACTGTCGTTACAGCCGATCACGGCGTGGCTCATCGCAAGAGAGCATCAGCAATGCGCGCATGTTGCAGATAATCGAAGAGGCGCGGTTGGAACAGGAGGGCTTCGACGAACTGGCTAACAGGGTGTTTGAAGAGTTGCGCGAGGACGCCCGTGAAAACGACTGGCCGGACATGGACCCTGAGGGCAGAGACGACACCTACGAACATTGCGATGGTGAACCCGAAGACCATGCGTGCGCGGTAGCCGACACCGCCTCGGTGCGGTTGCGCTTGCGAGCGTGGCTCAACCTTAACGCGAGAGGAGAGTTTGAACGATGAAACTACTCACCTATCAGCCGGAGATAACGACCAGTAAACAGTTCCCCGGTTTAATTTCGTGCAACTTCAAGCACGAGATTAAGAACGCCACAGCGGAATTGTCCTACCTGGGTCCGCGGATCGATCCCGAGGTGTGGTGCCAGGTCCTGAGGTTCTTCCAATGGACCTACGACACCACCCACAGCGAGTCCCAGGTGCGGCTCTTTGTTAATATGAAAGAGCGGCGCTGGGCAGCCTGGGCCTTCCCACAGAAGGCTAAGACGGGGATGAGTGCCGAGGAACTGGACACCGACGAGACCAAGAAACAGCGGGCGCAGTTTAGCGACGCTGATGGCTGGGTCTACTTTGGCACCGTTCACCATCACTGTTCAATGAGTGCCTTTCAGTCGGGCACCGACAAGAACAACGAGGAGAAAATCGACGGGCTGCACATCACCATTGGCAGCCTGGGCTCGCCCCGTTACGACCTGCATGCCCGGTTCTACCTGGGCGGGTTCTGCTTTGAGCCCGACCTGGCGCGCTTCTGGGATGTAGGAGAGAACATCTCGCGCATCATCCCGATTGACCTTTGGGACAAAGTGGCGCGATTCCAAATGACCACTAAACCTGACCCCATCCCTGGTTTCCCGGACCAGTGGAAAGAGAACCTAATCGAGGTTAAACAACCCACCTTTCCCGGCTCGGTTGTCTCGACGGGCTCGCCGTCGTATGGCTCGTATGGCCCAGGGGGGCACAGTTACCAAGGTGGTGCAGACAAATGGCGGTCACACGCGAATTCGATACCTGCCTGGCAACGGGCACGCCGGGCCGTAGGCATGTTCGCTGTCGAGGTGCTGGGTGCTGAAATCCAGAACGAGAACGCGCAGCGACAGGTTGCCAACTTCATTGGCGAACTGGCTGAAGACATAACCGGCCAGAACCACACCAAGCTGCTGCTGGATGCGATCGAGAAGTATGACGTCAGCGTCGGGGAGATGTGGGAGGAAGTGCCCGCCGATCTGGACTTGACCCCGCTCATTGCCTCTTACCAGGCGGAGTGCCGGATGATGACCAAGGCAGAGGAAGAAGAAGAAGCTGCCCGCCAACTGGGTTGGCACGGGCACATGATGGATTAGTAAACACTAAACAAAGAAAGTCCGTGGCTTTTTGCCCACCAGGCGAGAGCCACGGACTTTAGCAGAAAGGACAGTTACAATGCGAAAGATACAATGGTTAAAATCGGATGCAATCGAAAAAACCCTGCGTGAGTGGGGCCTCAAGTGGGAGGTTGAAGAGATAAACTTCAACCAGATCGATGAGCAATTGAGTTCCAACAACCACGCCCGGCGCCAGCGGCTGGATGACACGGTGGTCACTGACTACCTGGCCAGCATGGAGTCGGGGGATGACTTCCCCTGTGGGGTGGCGGTTAAGCAGCCCGGCACCGGCAAATACCTGGTGCTAGGCGGAAACCACACGCGCAAAGCGGCTGAGGAGTTCAACCAGAAATCCATGGGCTTCTACGTGGTGGAGACTAAAGACCCGATGGTGATCGATCTCCTGCCCAAGGCACTCAACCGCAAGCACGGCCTGCGAAAAGGGAAAGAGGAGGCAATCCAGGACGCCATTAACGCGATGGCGATTTACAAACTCTCACCCAATGAAGCCGCCGACAAGTTCGGCGTCCACGTCCACACCTTGCACGTCAACAACCGTGTGAAGCTGGCGCTGCAGCGCTTCAAAAGCCTGGGAGTTAAGGCCGACAACCTGCCCCGCACTTCTATCGTGAAGTTAAACACGATCCCGATCGACTCAGTAGTTGAGAGGGCGGTGCGCCTGGCTGAAGGCGAGCGCATGAAAGGCGGCGAGGTCCACGCCCTGGTGGATGCCATCACCGAGGAAAAGGCTTCCGAGAAGGCCCAGATCGGTGTGATCGAGGAATACGCTCAAGGCCTCAAGTCAGGCTCCAAGGTGGTGCTCAGTAAGGGGACTGAACAGGACCGCCTGTGGGCGCGTTACCTGCGGATGCTCCAGACCCTGGACATTCTCCTGCGCAATAAGAAAAGCATGCGCCAGATGGGGTGCAAGTCGGAGTCGGAGAGGCAGCGTGGAATTGTTCTTCAACGCGCGTTGGAGCAAAAACTCCACGCCCTTTCCAATGAAGAAGCGTGAGAATCGCGATCCTGAGATCCACTGGCTGGACTTGATCGTTATGTCAATCGGCACTGAGCAGTGGAAGCACGTCTTTGAGGTGTGGGAAAACTTCGAGGCCATGATCCCACCGCACGCCATCTATCGCAAGATATCGCCGAGGAACCAGCGTGGCCGACGCGCGACGGTGCGCGGCCACATGGTGACCTGGATCGGCAGCATTACCCGCTACGCCATTCGTAACGGGATAATCGAGCGGAGCATCCCGATTGGTCAGGCTAGCTCGGCGGGTGGCGGCTACAAACTGCGGCTGACTGACAAGGGCGCCCAGCGGTTGAAGCGCATCAAGCGCTACATGTGCACGGACTGTCTCCACTTCGGGATCAGTCGTGCCCTTAAAGACGAGAACCGGACCTGTGGTCACTGCGGACGCAGGCACCTCAGGCTCTACTAAACAATCAAGTCTCCAGGATGGGAATGGCGCTAGCCTGTCCTGGAGACTCATCAAAACAAAAGCGCCAAAAACAAACCAAAGAAAGGACAAGTAGCAGTTATGGCTAGAGTCTATAAGGTAGTTAAGACAATAGGAGAGCGTCACTTCAGTGCGGTCGTCGGGTATTACGACCCGAACCTGCAGTTGGAGTATCTCGTTGGCAAACCAGTGAAGCCCGAAGTGGGAAACTGTTTTGCCTTCGACGACCTGGAGCACGCCAAGAGTTGGTATAGGACACTGTCGGATGGCGAAATCTTCTTGGCTGAGGCTGGCAGTGCTCACCCCATCACCACATGGATACCTCGCCTCATCAACTCTTCCACTATGAAAGAGGATATCAAACTCTGGTGGTCAGGGATGTGGAAGAAGGTGACGGGCTGGCAGACCGCACCCGCTGGCACAGTCTCCTGCAACTGGATCATGCTCAAGGAGAAGGTCAGTTGAGCGACTGGCGGAGAGTGATGATTGGCGATGTGCTCAATGAAGGGCAGTGCCAGGAAGTCTCGCGGATTCTAGATAAACACGAGGACCCGATTGATGCGGTGCCCGAGTTGAAGAAGTATCTGCGCGAGTTTGAAGGCCAGCTGCAGCAGGCTGGCCTGCTTCCTGAGTATTTAGCATACGCCATCGTCTACAACGCAACTGAGCACTAAACAAATCTGCGCTGGTGAGCATCGTGGTTAAACGAGTAACTCTTCGACCACGACCGTCCACTGTCCTATCGGCAAAGCCACTAGCGCACGCCCGGTCTCCCTTGGAGAGTGGGGAGGCCGGGCACAATTTCTTAAAATTATGAAAATAAAAATAGACTGGAACCTTGAGGCGGCGAGCGCAGCACTTGGCATCCGCTTCCCGGTGTTCATGGAGATGCTCTGTGATGGTCGAATTCTCAACCCGATGGTTACTGGGTGGATACACAGCAATGTGCGGTTCGAGGTCATCTCTGATGGTGCCAGTGGGAAGCTGATTGTCACCGTTCAAGACGGCAAGGTCTACCGCCTGCGCGTCGGGACCGACAAACTCAGCCTTGCACCATCCGGAGCCAAGGGCATGGGGCGGAAGCACACAACTAGCAGGCAGCTGGATGAGATGAAGCGTATCGACGGCTATGTCGTGGTGTTCACTTGCGAACTGCCGCAACCATTCGCGTATTTCATCTCCCAGGAGACCGCATGTCAGATGCGCGATCTTGGAAAGTTCGACTCTCACTGGGAGGGTGGATCGGCGGGGGTGAGGGATTTCCTGAACATAGCAAATGACCCTTAATGAATACACCCGCAGGCGCGAGATGCTGGTCAGCCGACTGGATGAACTCAAGATCCCTGAGGGGATATTTCCACTGCCGGTGATGGCTCGCATGGTGAGCGGGGAGGCCGTCCTGATCGCAATTAGAAACAGCGCCGGAGACTGGCTCGCGGTCCGAGCGGTGCGCCCTCCCGCTGATGGGATCGAGCATCACTTCGGCCTGGATTAAAAAGGATTTACCCCGCACCGGGGTGTTGGTAAACAAAAACAGTGAAAGGACAAAGAGACAGTTATGCCGTTAACAAAATTAAGCAATGATCAGGGATTCCTCAAAGCCGGGTTCCTCGGCTACCAAAAATCAGGAAAGTCTTACACCGCAACCAAGCTGGCTATCGGTGTTCGATCGTTCTTCAAACTGCCGGGGCCTATCGCCTTCTATGACACTGAAGCTGGCTCGGGCTATCTGGCGGAGATGGTTCGAAAAGAGACCGGCATGGATCTGCTTGGCGTTCGAGCGCGATCTTTCTCCTCCCTCATGGAGTTCGCCAACGATTGCCTTAAAGAGCGTGTCTCAGTTGCCATTGTGGATTCAGTTACGCATCCTTGGCGCGAGCTATGCGACTCCTACCTTGCCCAACTCAACGACCGGCGAAAAGAGAAGCGGCTCTACCCGCTCCAAAAGTTAGAGTTCCAACACTGGGCAAGCATCAAAGCGATGTGGGAGCCCTGGAGTGAGTTCTTCCTAAATTCTCCACTCCACATGATCGTCTGCGGTCGAGCCGGGGCCATCTGGGAGTTTGAAAAGAACGAGGAGAGTGGCCGCAAGGAACTGGTGAAAGCCGGGACCAAAATGAAAGTGGAAGGTGAATTCGGCTTCGAACCCTCACTGCTAGTGGAGATGGAACGCGACCAACAGCCGGATGGACAGGGCGGCTTCAAACTGATCCACACTGCGACCGTGCTGGGCGATCGCTTCTCCATTCTGGATGGGCAGGTGGCGGTCAATCCCACCTTCGAGTTCTTCAAGCCGCACGTAGCGATGCTTCGCGCTGGAGCCCACAGCGTGGTGGACACAACCAACAAGACCACCACCGGCGCCGACATTGAAGGCAACACCGGCTGGGAACGGGAACGGCGCGAGCGCACCATCCTTTGCGAGGAGATCATGGGGGACATTGTCTCCAAATACCCAGGCCAGTCAGCCGACGAGAAGAAGGCAAAGGCTGACCTCATCTCCCAGATCTTTGGGACCAGGTCCTGGACCAAAGTGGAGAACATGCAGGCCGACGTGCTGCGCGATGGGTTAATCCGGTTGCGTTCCCACCTCGGTATCGCTACACCTGGACCAGTCTCTAGTAATGAGACAGAAGACGACCTGCCGTTTGAGAAACTGCCCCAGACGGGCCAGGCCAATCTGACTGGTCTCAACACCCCACCCGCCGTCCAAACGCCTCAGGGAGCCCCCGTTCCGCCCCAGGGCGGTGGCGAATTACCCCCTCTGGCCCGGATTCGCGGGTTTATTGGCGAGAACCCGGACAAGGTCACTGAGCGGGAGGTTATCGCCACACTGATAGCCCTGGGGAGCCTGGAGCCCGGTGTGGATAACCTGGACCAGGTGGCACTGCTGAGGCCGGACCTCTTAAAGACGGTCGCTGACAGTTGGGGCACCTACGCCAAGTCCTGCCTGCAATTCCGCAAAGAGTTGGGAGGCGTCAAACCGTTCTAATGAAAAAGGGAGAAGCGGCGGCATTTCGGCATCGCTCGGCGCGTCGGGGTATCAAACCGATCGCCGAGTGGCGCCCCTGTTGGAGCACCTACCACCAGCTAGGAATAAGAGCCTCGGCTCACCTTGAACCAAACGAAACCTTTGATGTGATCGGGCGCCACTTCAAGACCAGCAAACAGAACGTCTACCACGAGTGCATGGTAGCGCTGGGCAAAGTGGTGTTCGAGTTCCGCAAATTGAAAGGAAAAATCTGACCTATGGCAAACGAGAATAAACCCCAGAGTAAGAAATCGACCCGCAAAGCGTTTGAAGTGGAAATCCTGTTCCACACATCCTCGTCACCCAAGCGCATCCGCGCCGTAGCGGTTTACACCAAGGACGCCCTACTTTGCATCCAGACGCCCGGCGATCTGATTATTAAGTATCCACTGGTCAATGTGTTTCAAGTGGCGCACATGCACGGCTCGCACTGCGGCTCAGAGGTAGAAGCCTACACACCATCAAACTGACTGACCTATGGCAAACGAGAATCAATCCCAGGAGTCCCTTGATGAGATCGCCCTACTGAGGGAGCAATGCCGGATCTCGGATGAGGGCTGGCAATTCCACAACAAGCGGGCAAACGACCTGATGGATGAGTGCAACCGACTGAGGGATCAGGTGAAGGCGCTTGAGAGAGAGCGTGATGAGTTAAAGCACGTCATCGAGCACTTTGATGCCACCGCGCTCGATGTGCATTTGCAAACCGAAGCCCTTGAAAAGAAGTGCGCGGCGATGCGGGATAAAGCGATCGATGACTACCTGAACCCCTGACAATGAACACCAACCTTTTCCTGATCACCCTGATCGTAACCAACTGGGTCAATACGCCGGACTTCAAGCGTGAGGACGGGACCAATTACGTGCGGCAGCGAGCGGTCATCGAGACCAACATTTACGTTGTGGAAATTACGCTTTGCACAAACCTGACCTTGATCAAACGCAGTGACAGCGGGACCAATGGTGTCCTGCAATGGCGCCTGCCGCAAAACCCGCCACCGTTGCCAAGCGTCCGCACCAGGGAATAGGACCTACCAGTGGATAAAGCCGTGCCCACCCAACGACAAGGCAAAGTTGATCAAGCAGATGACGCACATCAGCACGATCACTAACACCCCAAATTTCCGCATCGGTTCAGGCACGTAATTGCCGTTTACCCACCAAAGGAAGCCGAGCACGATGACTGCCACCACCAGCAAAATAAGGGCTTGGCCAATACCACCAGAACCGATTGAAACGTCCATCAGCATAGGGATCATAATTCCTGCATCATCACCCCAAACTCACCCCCACTCCCAGGGGGTCTAACCCCACCAATAACTTGTTAGTAAGTAGGCATTGACGGAAATGGTGGAAAAGTGATACACCATTCATCCGTGCACTGTTCGAGCTATTTGGCCCCGTCCCTAGTTTTTGAAGACTGGCGCAAGGTCGGTCGCAATGCACGCCTGGGGGCGGGGCCTATTTCTTTAGGAAGATCACCACATGGACCTCACACCAACACAGCAAAAGACGGTATGCGACAACTTCGTTAAGCAATTCAACGCCCTGGCCCACTCGTTTGAGAACGGCGCCATGGCGGGGATTCAACTCGGGAGATTGTGCAACACATTCTTCGAGTCCAAGGCATACCTGGCCGTATGTAAAACCATCGATCAGTTCTGCACTGATCACCTCAATCGGAAGACCCAATACGTGGAGAAGTTGAGGCGTCTTGCCCGTTTTAAGGACGCTCAGGCCCTCATTGAAGCAACCACTGGAGAGGTTTCCACCACGCCGGACAAGGGCTGGAAGGCCGTGTTCGAAGAAAAGAAGGAGGAGAACCGGAAGCTGGAAGTCAGCAAGATCCAGAAGGCCTTAGCCAACCCAGTCCCCAGGGACGGGGTGGTTATAGACCTCCCACAAACAAATAAGAAACCCTCATCATCCAAGCCAAAAGTGCAGGATGATATGGGTGTCATAATCCCAGAACCCATCCTGCCGATCTGGGAGAGGCGCCAGGAATTGCGCCAGCTGATGACTGAAGTCTCGCGCATCAAGTGCCTGATGGAGGAGAGACGCAAGGAAGAGGACCCACTCTTCATGAAGGTGGACCAGTCGGCCATCATGCGCGCCGAGCAGTTGCACCACCTCTTATCCAACGCGATGCCATCGGTTGTGTGCGGGGTATGCGAGGGACGCCTGGAGATACTGCCGGGCAAGGCCTGCCGCAGCTGCAACTCAACCGGGCTCATGTCGCGCGAGCAATATGATCGGCTGGTGCCCGAGGAGAAACAAAAGATCCGAGCCAGGGGGATCGAACTACGAAAGGCAAAGTGAGATTACGTGATTATCAGCAGAAGTGCCACGATGAGATTATTGAAAAGTGGAGGTCCCATACATCAACCCTGGCAGTGCTAGCCACTGGGCTAGGTAAGACGGTGATCTTCGCCCATATCATCAAGACGATGCTACCCAAGCGGACGCTCGTGATAGCGCACCGTGCCGAGTTAATTTACCAGGCCAGGGAGAAGATTGAGAAGGCGGTCGGGGTTCACTGCGAGATCGAGATGGCCGACCAGGTCGCCTCGACGAGCCTGTTCCACCGCACGCCGGTAGTGGTCGCTACAGTGCAGACGATGATGAGCAAGGGTCGCCTGGAGCGCTTCAAGCCGCAGGACTTTGGCGTCATTGTGATCGACGAGGCACACCACGGCACCGCGGCCACCTATCGCCGCATCATCGACTACTTCAAGTGCAACGACCAGATACGCGTGCTGGGTGTTACCGCTACCCCAGACCGAGCCGACGAGGAGGCGCTAGGACAGGTATTCCAATCGGTAGCTTTTGAGTATGACATTCTCTCCGGAGTAGAGAACGGGTGGTTAGTTGATGTGACGCAGCAATTCTGCACGGTTAAGAGCCTCGACTTCTCCCATGTCCGCACGACCTGCGGGGACCTGAATGGATCGGATTTGGCCGAGGTGATGGAGGCCGAAGATAATATCCAGGGGGTGTGCCAACCCACACTGGAAGTGATGCATGGCCTCGTGCCCCACAGCCTGGATAAAACTCCGGTGGGTGATTGGGGCCAGGTGCTGAAGAAGATAAAGCCGCGCCGCACGATCGTGTTTACGGCCTCAGTGGTTCAGGCTGAGGCCTGCTGCAACATTTTGAACCGGGCAGTGCCGGGGATGGCTGAGTGGGTCTGTGGTGCTACCGAGAAGAAAAAGCGGGCGGAGATACTTGAGCGCTTTGCCCATGGCCGGACTGCTGTCGTTTGTAACTGCGGCGTCCTAACTGAGGGATTTGATAACCCAGGGGTGGAAGTCATCATCATGGCGCGGCCCACCAAGTCCCGCTCGCTCTATGCCCAGATGGTAGGACGATCCACTAGGCCGCTGCCTGGAGTTGTCGATGGGTTAGGCTCAAAGGAGGAGCGGCTCTCAGCTATCAAGGCCAGCACCAAGCCCTACTGCCGCATCATTGACTTTGTCGGCAATAGCGGTAAGCACAAACTAATGACCGCGCTGGATATCTTGGGCGGCAAGGTAAGTGACAAGGCCGTGGAGCGCGCCTTGAAACGGGTGCAGAAGGAAGGCAAGCCCGTGCGGGTGTGCCGCACGCTGACCAAGGAAGAGGTGGACATGAAACGCGAGGTGCGCGAGGCCGCAGATAGGGCCCGGCGCGAAGTGGAGGCCCGCAAGAACCACCTGATAGCTCGCAGCCGCTACGACACGCAGGACGTGAGCCCCTTCAGCCACCGCGGCCCGCATCCAACACAGGACAAGAACACTTTCTGGCGGGGCAAAAAGACCCTGTCGGAGAAACAGAGGAGAGTGCTCACTAGCCGGGGCAAGAACCCCGACTCGATGAGCTATTGGCAGGCGGTCCAGGCGATCGCTGTCATAGCAAAGAGGGAAGGATGGGGTAACAAAGCAGAAAGGACAAAAAATGGACGCTAGTAAGTTCCAGAAAGTGAAGGTGTAGTATGGCAAAGCGAAAAGTATTCGGTCGCAGGCGTGCTCAGTTTGACGATCAAAGCTACGTCATCGAGCTACGCGAGGACGGTCTCTATGTGCGCCAGTTACATTACAAGGATGAGTGCAAGATCTCGTTCCCACGCCTGCTTCAGTATGCTAAACCACAACTAGAACTGAACCTATTCTATGACCGACTGGATCAGGACGACAAAGGCCAACCGATGCCCCGTGTGCCAGAAGGATTCGTGGTGCATCATCAACAGCAAGGCGGGGATAGTGATCTGCATGCGGGAGACCAGCCCGCGCATGAAAACGATGATGGGAGGGGAGGTGGGGTGGATTCACCCGCTGGACCCCAACGTCAAACCCAAGACTTCATTGGACCCGAGAGTCCAAGACCTACCGACGATCAACTCTCGACAGTTGATTGAAACCTGGAAAAAAGCAACTGACCCCGCGTGGGTGGTAAAGCTGTCAGCACAGCTGGGTGTAAGGCCAAGCAGCCTTATGTGTCTGGATACGTGCTGGTCGGCTGAACACAGAGCGTGGGCCTTCCCTATGAGAGATGGCTACAACAATATGGTTGGCATTCGGCTCCGATCGGAGACTGGCGATAAATTCGCCGTCCGAGGGAGCCACAATGGCTGCTTTATTCCACAAACATCCAATTCCCAACCGCTGGCGCTGGTGGCCGAGGGGCCAACAGACACTTGCGCCGGACTGGACATGGGTTTTTATACGGTCGGCAGGCCCTCCTGTTCCGGGGGCATGGACCAACTCAAGCACCTCTTCAACCGAATTGGCGTAAGACGCGCGGCCATCATCTGTGACAATGACGAGCCGGGAATACGCGGCGCCCAAATGCTGGCTACCCACATCGGTGTGGGCTCCTGCCTGGTGGTGCTGCCTACCAAAGACCTCCGAGAGTTTGTCCGCTCAGGCGGCGACTCTGAACTGATGACCACCTACATAGAAACCTCCGTTTGGAGAAGTGAATGACAAATGAAACAACCTCCATTCTTTGGACCAAAGGATACCGAATCAACTCCAAGGGAGAGTGGTATAAGCCTGCCTCTCCGACTGATTGTGGACTATCCAGTTCCGTCCTTGAACGCCCTCTTTGCAATGAGCCTCAAAGAGCGGATGCGGGAAAAGTCCAGAACCCACGAGGCCGTAGCAAGGTCACTGTCACTAGCTACCGCTGCCGCCTCCTAGACCCCGACAACCCATGCGTTAAATGGTTTGTAGATGCCCTAAGATACCTGGGGGTGATACCTAACGACACCGCAGCTGATATCGATCTTACCGTGCGCCAGGTGCAGGTGCATCATCGGATAGACGAGCACACCGAGATCGTCATAGAGGCTGCCGAGTGAACCACTCAATGAACTTTTGGTAAAGTTCAGCGCGTTCGATATTGGCCTTGTAGTAGAGGTCCAGGTCTCGATCGCTCAAGCTGTAGAGGAACATCCGCTCATTAGCCTGGCTCCCCGTGTAGGGGCGCTGGGATGCTTCCCGCATGGCCTTTAAGATCTGTGCATCAGTCCGGTGTTTGCGTAGCTCAGTGAGCAGCTGCGCGGCACCGGACTCATCATCGTTCCTCACCGCAGCCCTCAGCTTAGCGTAGCTGGCTTCATCGGTCGGGCTGAACTTGAGTGGCTCATACTTGAGCCCTTCCCGCTCCAGGAATCTCTCCGACAGCTTCCGGATATCCGACTCTGAACGGGTTGGAAGCTGCGCCTTAATTCCCACCGAGGAGAGCAGCCGCTGTCCCACCCGGCCCGGCCTGGGCGCACCGAGCAAACCCGGCGCTGCGGCCTTGGCAAAGGTGCCGATCGATATTGGCGCCGGAGCCAGTTCGCTGGCCGCTCGCGAGAGCACCCCGCCGGTCGTGGAAATATCTTCACCTGCAGGCGTCTTGCCCGACCCCAGAATAACCCCCAGCCGTCCGATCGGGCCCAGCTTGTTCATCCCAAACTGCGTGATGGCATCCCAATTCTTGCTCTTGGATTCAGCCAGTCGAACCAGGTCGTGAGCCACTTCCCCAAAGACCGACATGGGCGAGACCCAAATCCCTTCCGGTCCAATCGGCAGCCAGGCGTCCATCTTGTGATCGGGCTCCTCATTCTCCCAGGTCCACTTGCCACGGCTGATCAGATTGGCCATCTGGGTCAGGACGAAGTAGGCGCCGAGGCCCCTCACAACACCGCGCGTTAACGGCCCTAAGTAGACGTCCGCGCCGAGGCCCCGGCGACCTAGCGCATAGGATACACCGGTAAGTCGGGACAAGGTCCGTAATTCTTTTCCTATCAAACCTTCCTGCCAAAGCGGGGCCAGTAGGAATATCTGCGCCAGGTCCCGAGTGTTGGGGTTCTTGAAGATGCCGTTGCGCCCCACGTTGCCGTAGAACACGTTCATGTCCCGCACCACCTCCCGCGCCTGCTGCTGCAAAGAGAGGTGCCGGTTCTTGGGGTTAATGCGCTCCAGGTTCTTAACCGCTGACTCAGCGATGAGGCCGGGTGTAATGCGATCGAAGATCCACTTATTGGCAGGGGAGAGCATCTGGTTCCAGCGCTCGCCAATGAAGGGGATGCGTTGGATCGAGTTGCGGTAGATCGTGTCGGCGGTCTGGGTCGCATTGAGCCCATTCTTCACCAGGTAATCCAGCAGCTTCTGCCGACTCATCCGCATGATACGGCCACGGTCGTAGAGTTTCACCGGCTCCAAGGCCCAGTCTGCGGCCTTCTTGCTCACCGCCCCAATCTTCACCGCGTGCTCCAGCGACTCGGGGTTATACATCAGCGCATGCAGCCCGGAATGGAACCCCGGCTTTTGTATGTCCCAGATGTTCTTCCCCGCCAGGGCGGCACCGTATTGCGCCAGGCGTCCGGGATGGAAGGTGTCCATGATCAGGATGAGCCCGTGCTTCAACATCTGTGATACGCGCAGGGCATCACCCAGGACGGGGATATCGTGAATCACGCTGCGGGCCATTGCTGACTCCACTGCCGCCTTGTAACCCTCACGCACGGCGATCGGCTTCGAGCTATGGGAAGGATGAACCAGGCTGTATTCCAGCTTACCCTTGGGGACCTGCCACTCAAAGTGACTGCCTGCGGCCAGCGCCTTCTGGAAAGACTCAAGCCGCCTGCGCGCCTCTTTGCCAGTCCGGGAATCGGGGTCGTGTGTCGCGATCAAGTTGTTCAGTTCCTCAAACACCGGCTGGAGTTCCGGGTTGAGTGACTGGATCTTTTCAGGGTCCACTTTCGAATCGGAGACTCGAGTCCACTGCGGCTCAATAGCCACCGGTTGCTTGCTGACCGGGTCAGTGAATTCCTTTAGCCCGCGCAGCCAGATATCGCGCATCATCACGCGGCCACCGGCGGCCAGGGAGTGCTGGGCCAGGTCGGCAATATCGCCGTTGGCTGGAATGTAGGGCCCGTTGGAAATTGCTTCGTAATAATTTCGGAAGGATTTTGGCATCCGGTAGTTCCGGCCCAGTATCCTCATGTCGCCCCAGGTCAATCGGTAGTCGTTCCAGATCTCCCCGTCGTAGCGGCCTGGCACGTAGAAGTCGCGCCCCTGAATCTTGAACCCGGACCGGTTCATGTTGTTCAAGTGCGCGTCCATGATCGACTGGTAGGTGCTGACGGTCGCCAGCATCTCCGGGTCGTTGTAGTGCTCCTGGGCGTAGAGGGCTTCCTCTTTGAGCGCCCTGGCTGCGCGGTTCCACTTGCGCCCCTGGATGCGGCGGATGGGGTTAACGGCCTTCATCCAATCGTCAGACTCGCGGATGGCTTTGTCGGCCTGAGCGATCAGCTTCTCGAAATGCTTGGCCTCCACCCACTCAGGCTGCTTGAACTTCGGCTTGCGTTCCTCAGGGATAACAGGCCGCTTCTTGTGCTGCCGCTCGGCCTCTTCGAATAACGGTTCAAACTCAGCCTTGAGTGCCTGGCGCTCGTTGTAGACCCGAATCCACTCTTCGTCGGTGGCAATCTGCAGTGCGGCCATGACCGCCTTAGCAGCCTTGCGCACCTTCACGGCTTCTGGTGAGTGGATAACCCCGCCCAGCAACCGTTCCTTGAGCGTCGCCTTGCGCGGCTGCTCGGAGGGTTTCACTGACGCGAGCCGAATGTCGTTGGACGCGCGATTGGAATAAGTCTCCACCTGGCGGTCGGCGCCATCGGCGGTGGAATTGATATCCCGCATCGTGTTGGAGCGGGTCAGTTGCGCCGTGTATTTGGTGCTATACTCGCGCATCTCCTCCCAGCGCTGGCGAACATTCTCCGCGCCACGAATGGCAGCACCAGGCAGCCTGCGGCGCTCCAGCGGGCCCAGGGTGTAGCCACCCTCAGCACCAGTGCGTTTCATCAGGAACCCAGGACGGCTGCGATACTGAACCACCTCACCTTTCCCAGTTGGCAGTTTGAACTCAGGCGGCTCGCCTTCGGTGGGCTCGTAAGGGAACTGGGCCTCAGCGCGTTTGCGTGCCAGTTCCTGGCCTTCAGGAGAAAGCAGTTCGGGATCGGCAGGCTCAGTGCGAGCCTCTCCAGTCGGCAACGGTGGCCCTTGCCAGTTGGTGGAGGTCGGAGGCCTGCGCGACCGCATCGTCAGTTCGCGACTGACGCCTTTCGCACTGGGTGACGTGACCGGAATACCGGGCGCTTGGACTCGAGCCTCAGCAGCTGGGCGGCTGAATTGTTCCATGGCTCCAGCGAGGAAGTCGGCGCGCGTTTCGGTGCTTTGCGTGAGGTCGTAGAACCGGTCGAGGGCAATTTTGTAGGCTGTTTCACGGCTGATATAAGGTATGTCCGCAGGCAGGTTCCTGCCACGCAGTTCGGAGCGCAATGCCCGGACCTTGGCGTTCTCGCGGACGTAGGTTTCGCTGGCTGCCTTGCGCAGGGCCGATATTGCCAGCCACTCGCGCGGCTTTAATCTTCCGGTCTGAGCCCGGCTGGCCAACTCTTCAATCACTTTGGATAGGTCTTCCTTGGATCGTATTGCGGGTGCTTCATCCAAGATGAAGTCCTGCAACTCCAGCGCCTCGCGCGTAGAGAGCGGGTTGTCTTTGGTGAGTTGCCCGCCACGCCGCTCATACTCAATACCCTTACCCGGCTCGGTGACCATGGTGCCAAAGCGCTCTGTGGTCTCTCCCCCTTGGGAGACAACGTCCTGCTCGCGGACACCTGCCTCAGCAGCCATCGCCTTCAACTCATCCAGCTGGACGTCCGTAGCGGAGTGGGCGATCTGGCCTGACTCGTAGTCGGAACGCAACCACTCGGGCACATTGCGCCAATGCTCACCAGGCTCCTCCCCTATTGGGTCATAGCTAAAGCTGCGCTCGGTTTCCTGGGCGGCCTTGCCGATGTAGTCGTTGAATTTCTCGATGTTCTCGAACTTCTTATAGAAGTCCTTCACCGGCTCCTTGAGCAGCATCGAGGCGATCGGGCGCCAGCGGTGCAGCACCGAACCAATCGGGACGCTGGGCTTACCCTTTATTCCGGTAGCACCAGAGGGTTCAAAGACCATGGTGCCACTTCGACCGTGGGGATAGGCTGAGACAATGGCAACGGTGCTGTCGTTTTTGTTCAGCATGACCGCCACGCGCTTGGTGTGGCTCACGTTGTCAAAGCTGGAGCGGCGCGCCTCGTCCCTGAAAATTTCGTTTAGCTTATCAACGTTCTTAGCCTCATCGCCTCTGATATCCCGCCACACGCCTTCCTTGGCGTTGGGGTTGGACCAGTCCAGGTCGTCGATTGCAATCTCCTTGCGTAACAGGTCGGAGGTGTCAGGGTAGCCCTCCTCAATCAGCTTCTGGAAAATGGCGCTGATGGCCTTCATGCGCAGCTTCTGGCCCCGCTTGATGGCCTCGCGACGGTCAATGATCGCGTCCCGCAACTCAGGCGGGAAGGCCTTCATGAAATCCTTTCGGGCCTGCTCCACCGCCTTATTCTTCTCAGCCTCAATCAGCCGCTCATCCTGGAGCAGGTTCTCTTTCTTCCACTTCTCTTCAACCCCCTTGCGAATGTCGGTCACCATCTGCGGCGGCAGATCACGCGGGTCATGCGGCACGGCCTGGCTGTCGGGGATATCAACGCGATTGTAAACGACGCCCGGCAGGGGACCAGCAGCCTTCAGTTGCTCAGGCGTAAACTCAGTCGAGGTGCCCTCCAGCGGCTTAGTGCCAACACGTTTCTGGAACGGGTAGACCCGGTGCTGGAGCCCCAGCTGCTCCACCATCTTATTGAGTTCAGCGCCAGGCTTTCCTTGGAGGTTATTATTTACCGCATCAATCCAGACACTGAACATCGGTCCAGTAGGCACGTCTCCGAGGTTGCGCCGGGCCCATCCGTAGAAGGAACGGAAGCTGGGCTTCTCGCTCTGGAGCACGCGCTGGGCCATCTCAGCAATCTGGTTCGCGTTATACTGCGGCAGCGTGGTGCCTTCGGGAATCTTCCGGGCCTCGGGGTCGCTGGCCTTAATCAGGCGCGGGGCTGAGAGTGGTTGCTTGCCGAACATCTCGCCCTGGCCGGGCTCGTCTTTGCGGCGGCGCGCGGCACTCGGCAAATCCAGCCGCAACTGAGTCTCGCTCTTCCATCCAGGGAATGGGATGAGTGGGCCGAGCCTGACGTCCTTTCCTTTGAGCAGTTCGATCGCGTGGACAAGATCTCGGGTGGAGTTTCCTTGAGGAGTAGGCTCCGTTGGGTAGTTATCGGCCTGGACCCTAGCCATCTCAAGGGCGTAGTCGTATCCATTGAGAAGTATCTCCTCAGCAGCCTCGTAAAACGCAGGCATGTCCTCTCGCTTCAGGGGAGATCCGTCAACGGACACACCTCGCTTCTCCATCTGGTCTATCAGTTTGAAATATTCGGAAGATCCAAGGTTTAGTGGAACCTTCCTTGCCCCCTCCAGGTCAGCTAACTCAGGTGGAGTTGTCTCTCGCTCACGCCTGGCTGCGCCGGGCTGTTGGCGTCCCGAGACCGCCGCTTTGGCATACTCAATATTAGTCAGTGCGCGTTTGTAGAGCACTCCCTGGCGTCCCGCCGCCTTGGTCCCCAACGCCTCACGCGAACGTCGGATGATTCGGCCTAGTGCGTCCAACGTTCGGATAGTGACGTGCTCCTTGCCCACAGTCTCAGCAAACTCGCTGGGCGTCATGCCGTGAGCCTGCTGCAACCGGCGGCGTATCGCCTCGTGTCCCAGCTGCAGGTCGGTCAGGTTGCGCACGCCATAGATGCGGCGCTCGATCGCCTTCTCGGCGGCGGTAAGGTCCTGGGAGTATTGGGCGATCTCCTTATCGCTGGCCACCGCCATCACGTCGTTGTGGAATTTCTCCTCACCAATGCGGCTGTGGACTGCCAACCGGATCTGGTCCTCATTCAATCCGTCGTTGACCAGGTCCTGAATCCACTCGCGGAAGGTGGAGCGTTTCAGTTCAACACCGGTCCCCGTCGCCTTCATAAAGAACGGGCTGAAGGGGACGTTGGCGTCCTCGTCTCCGAACTTCTCCACGGACTTAACTGGGGCACCCTGCCTCTCGCCTTCGCTGATGGCCTCGCGTTCCATCTTCTCAGCCAGGTCGTCACTGACGTCCCCGGCCATGGGTCGAACGCCATCCCAGATCTCTTGGGCCGCCTTCTCGGCCTCAGCGCGGCTAGGGAACCCAGCCTCGCTCTTGCCCTGGAAGTGAAGGGTATAACCTAGCTCGTCGGTGCCGGTGATCCGCGGGATGCCCTGACCGGCGACCGGTGGTGGCTCAGCACCGCTCAGTGGTATTTGTGTTGCTTTGGCCAGCTTTTCGGGGCGTGGCTGAACTCCCGCGCCACCTTCTTGGGCGGGCAACTGGCCGGTGGATTCTTGCTGTGAGCGCACATTCCCATGTAGCGCTGCTGCTTCTTGGTTTTGGCGGGCATATGGTCGTTGTAGTGATTGCGGTATGGGGAAGGAAAATCTCGGGTGGCCGAACGTAGCGGCGGTAGCGGCAGCCTCCAGCAACTCGGTCGGTGTGGGCAGCCGGTGTTCCAGGACGCCGGTCTGGGCGGCAGTGATGCCAGTCTGCGCACCAATCTGGGCGGCAAGCGAAGTGGCAGCCTTCTTCTCAGCGGCCTCGGCGGTGCCTCTGATGATCTTAGGCAGGGCCGCAACGCCGCGAATGGTCTGACCGGGGGAAAACTCAAAACTGGGCAGGGCCGAGGCGACTCGACCCACTCCGGAAGCTAGCGGGTGTTCCTTCTGACCCTGCTCCAGTTTCTGCAGAAATCCCGGAGCCAGATACTCCAGCAGCTTCCGCTGTCCCAGTGCTACCGCGCCACCCGCCAGGGCCGAACCTACGACCCCAGTAGCAAGCGGCGCAATTCCGAACGTTTCTGGCGCAAAAGGAGCCCCAACCGCCGCAGACGGTGCAAACGCCGCCGCCGCAGCTGCGCCTGGTGCAATGCCTTCAGCCGCGGACCGTAGTCCGGCACCAACTGCCGAGGTTGGATCTTGCGCTTGGTTCTCTTGTGGCGCCGCGCCTTGGCTGCCGACCGCCGATAGGATTTCTTTTTCAGTTGGCTCATGATCGGACTCAACTGTTACAACCCGGCCATCAGACAATTCGGCTTCAAAAGTCGGCACTTACTTAATAGGAGACAAATTGGTCTTAAAAGCAAGGTCTGCTATCCAGTCGATGAATTCATCTTTGCTCATGCTGTCCCCCGGAATGTAATAGACACCAGAGTTAGAATCGTAAGTCGTCTTCTCCACCCCCATGCGTTTGGCGGCGCGGACCAGGTCAGCGGGACTCAGCGCGTGCATGGACTTTACCAGGTCATTATAGGACTTGTCCTTGTAGTCGCTCTTCTCGTAGAGCGGCTTGGAGGCGTGCGTCGTAGGTAGGGTTTCCTGTGGTGGCGTAGCCTTTGGAGTTGGTTCGTAAGGCCGGAACGCTGGCCCAGGGACGCTCGGTGCGGACGGTGCCTGTGGCGGTGGTGGCTCAGCCTGTGGTGCGGCCTGAGGAGGACTAAGTGCCCTCAACCCGTAATCTCCAACAACTCCAAGCTGTGGCCTAATGGTGTCGGTGGGACCGGCGGGGACTTGGGCTGCGGCCTGGTTAGCCTCAGGTGCCCCCTTCTGGCGGATGGAGACAACCTTGACTCCGGTGGACGGTGCGGAGGATTTGTCGCCAGGCTCAGGGAAATTATCTTCGTCGTCGTAGGATTGACCACGGCGCTTGTAAGCCTCCTCAATACGCCGGTCGTAATCATCGACCATCTGCTTGCGCTTCTGGAGTGCGTTATACATCGGCAGCTGTTCCTTGGTCAGCTTTGATGGGTCAGCATCAAGGAAGCGCGCGGCCATTGGGTCCTTGTCCAGTTCGGCCTGCAGGCGGTCGCGGCGACGTTCCAGTTCAGAGAGTTCGTGCATCCGCATCATGCGGCCCTCAACGTCGGAGCGCTCATCCCGGACAGCTTGCATGCGGTAATTACCGGAGGCCTCAGGTATCTGCAGGAAAGGAACAGCGCGACCGTTGACGTCCATGTTGACGACGGTCGGCGGCTCGATGCGGCGTTTGCTCAGGAAAAGGTTGTGAGCCAGCGTGCCGTAGCCCTGCATGGATTCGTCGGTTCCGGGAAAGAACTTGAGGATGCCTTCGCTGGGGTCCTTGTCAGGGTTTAGCTGCAGCCAATTCTGGAACTGCTGTTGGGCCTGGAAACGCTGTGCGGCGTCCTTAACCTTGATCTGGTTCAACTGCTGGGCCTGCGCCAGTTCCTGTTGCTGGATGCCCAGCTGCTGTTGCTGATAGGCGTGCTGCTGTGCCATGCGCTGCTGCTCCAGCATGTTCTGCCGCTCGGACTCCTGGGCCTGCAGGGCGGCGCGCATGTTGGCCAGGTTGGTCTCCTGAGTGAGGCGTGCCTGTTCCTGCTGGATAGCGGCACCCGCGCGAACGCCACCCAGATACTGCGCACCCAAATCTTCGGGCGGCCTAAGCCATGGAGGAATTTCTAAAGCCACAATTATCCAAACATGTAATCGGTGTTGAAGGCGTCGGAGTTTCCGTAGTCCATCGACTGGTCATCGAAGAACCCCATCGACTCAAAGTCTCCCGGTTGAAAACTGTTCGGCGGTCCAAAGGGAGTGTCGGTCGTGCTCGCGTAACCCTGTCCGGTTGGGTTGGGAACTCCGCCCTGGCCGAACCCTGGCGTTATGCCGCCGCCGCTATTAAACGGCATGCCTCCGCCGAGCGTTGGCGTGTAGGAGGCCGGAGGGTTGTAGCGCCCCAATGCACTGCCAGCGCCAAGGCCTGAGAGCGCAGCGTTAAGCCCAGCCAGGCCTGCCGCGGATGGGTCTGGGGCCGAGGAGAGCACGTTAGCCAGATACCGCGAGTCCTGGTATTGCGATGGGTTCACCAGGAATGAGGTGGGATCAAATTGTTTGCCGGTTGGCGTGCGGTTGATGGCGCCAGTGAGTTCAGTCTCGCCTTGCTGCTGCAACCCCAGAGAGGTCTGACCCAGCGCCCTCAACAATGCCGCGTTGGAATTGGGAGAGCCAATGGAACCAGTAGCCACACCACGCTCGGCTGCCATCTGTCCGATCTGCGCCAGAACGTCGGGCGGGACCTGGCCCTTGAGCAGCGACAGGATGTTGTTGGATGATTGGCCGGTCATCGCGCCGTAGTTGGGGAGATTGAGTTGGTATGGCAGAGCCGCTTCGTGCGCTATCTCGGTGTTGAGGCTGTTGCCCAGGCCGTAGAGCGATCCCAGGTTTCCCATGTTGCCGCCTATGGCTCCCTTCTGGGTATTGAACGGGTCGGGGACCTGCGGGACTTTACCGAAGGCGCCCTGGCCTGGTTGACCTGGTGCGCCTTGTATATTTCCCGGAGTCGCTGTGGGCGCGCTTGACGGTGCCCCGGAGGCATCTCCCCAAGCGTGTCCGAAATTGTATTGGGCTAAGTAATTAGTGCCTGGCATAGCTAGATCATGGTTCCAATGCCCTGCTTCTCCAGACGGGCGGAGCCAAACACGGCGACGTTGATGGCGGGCGAGTCGATACCGAGGTAATGGGCTAGCTCTCCGTTAAGGTAGCGCACTGCTTCCTTGTGCTTTATTGCCGCCAGCTGCTTGGACTCAGCGCTGTCCATTGTCGAGTATCGCACGGCCATCGCCTCTTCCTTCAGCGCCTCCAGGTTTTGGATGAGGCAATAGTCGGTGTCAGCTACCACCGGTTGAAACTCCAGCTTCACGATGGCGTTAATCTGGACGCTCTCAGCTGGCGTTACCGGCGAGCAAGGGTTGGGGCCAGTGAAGGTGCAGCAGTTGAACGGCAGATTGTTGAAGTAGTAACGCCGATACCACGCCGTGGTCTCGTTGGGCTGCATCGTGACTAACAGCACCTGTTCTCCCGTCGTGGGGTCGGCCTGGAAGATCTGGACGGGGAAATTGGTGACGTCCTTCTGGATGCCCGTGATGCTATTGAACGTCATCGGCCACTGCGTGAATGGATTAGCCAACACCTCGAACTGTCCTTGCGCCCTCTCAAAGAAGTCCTGCGTGTAAATCTTGTTATCGTTGCTGTCGGTGCCCGAGATCATCACGCGCTTGCCGTAGTCACTGGAGTCGGTGGCATAGGCGCGCAGATACTGCGGCGGGCTCGATAGGTCGGTGAAGGTGGGCGAGTTGTTCCTCGAGTAGAGAGCAGGCCTGAAGCATCCGCAATGACCCTGCCGGAATAGCTTGGGCAGCCTGCCATTGCCAAAGCGCAGGAACTCTACGAACTGGTTATTCACTTCAACGGGTCGAGTGCAAACGTCGGCATACTCGATACGCGCGATGGTGTTGTCCAGGGTGACGTAGGGATTGGTGCGCGAGACGGTGAACTGGACCTCAGCCCAGGTGCCCCACCAAGACTCTTCTCCTGCCTCCTTACAGTAGAGCAGACGCCGCTGCGCCGAGTTTACCACCTCAGCCACACCCGCCTTGTCCGATTGACACAGGCCAACCGACGTGGGCAGGCTGCTGACCCGACAATCGTAAAGTCTCAGGCGCTGCATAGCGTGCTTTTACTCCTCTGTGAGGGATAGGTCAAGGGTCCTCTAGGTTGTGCCGATCTCGATGATGCCCTTGTTGGAGGTCCCATTGTAGGGTGCACCCGCCAGATACACGCTGCCGGTGGCTGGGTTGAACGCCTGCGCCTGCCATTGGGAGAAGGAGAACAGATTGTATTGCGCGGTAATGTCGACCTGCTTCTTGAGCAGCCGGGTTTGGCAGTCGTAGAAGTAGTAGATGTAAGGGTTGCCACTGAACCCGGAGATAGGTCCGGGGATGCAGAAGGCGTCCAGCTTTTCATTGTAGGCCGGGGAGTAGCTGGTAAAGCCGGTGAACCCATCGACCAGGACCAGAGTGGTTTTTACTGTGCCGTTAGTCGGGTCAACGATCGGCACGTTCATCGGGCCACCCGAGGCACTGGGCCAGAGCCACAATTCTTTTGTGCTCTTGATATACTCCACGCGATCCTTCCCTGTAGCTACGCCGACGTAGGTGTTCTTGAGCGCGAGTGTGGCCCGGTCATACTCCAGGAGATTGCCCGATAGAGTGGTGAAGAAGCTGTCCGTGACGCAGCTGTAGCAAAGGCCAAAGCAGTGAGTGGCGGGCAGGCTGGCACTTGTCACCACGGTCTGAGTGACAGGGTTAATTAGGAATATCTTGGACATTGATCCCAACGAACCGTTGCTGCTGATCCAGCCGATGAAGGGTATCCCGCTGGGGTTATTGTCCGTAGCGCAGAACGGGTTATTGACTGTCTCGGTGGTGAGGCCTGTGATGTGCGATAGGACGGTCCCATCGCTGTTGATAAAATAGAGCCACAGGTCGTAGGTCGCCCCGTTGAAGTGCTGGCACACGCAGACCAGGCGGTTGTAGCCAGTAACATAGATGGCCGAGGTGCACGCGGGGAATCCGCCGTCAGTGGCAAATAGCCCCAGCTTGGCAATGGGACTTGAGGCCGTGATATCGTAGGTGTCAAAGAACCAGCTGGCTGGAGTCGAGGACTCATTCATGAACAGCCTGCTCTGGTCGGTGACCAGGGCCAGCCCGTCGATGGTTCCCACACCGCTAAAGAAAGTGTCCATCGTTTGACCGGTGGGACTCGCGTTACTCCAGACCTTGGCCGGAGCCGCCGAGCAGGTCGGGCCCGAGACCACGATCGTGAACAGCTTGCTCATGAAATCACCAGCAGTCGTGAGCACGCTGATGAGGAACGAATAGGTCCCCGCCACTGTCGGTGTCCCCGAGAGAGTCAGCGTTGCCCCACCGACATTGAAGGCGAGCGTGATGCCGGGCGGCAAGCCACCGCCGGGATTGGTCCACAAATTACTGGTCGAGCTCACCGTGGGACCGCTGGCGGTGATGGTGCCACTGTAGGCAATGCCGGTCGTGCCAACGGTAGGCAATAGGGAGCTCAGGCAGACCTGGTGCCTGCGGGCGTTGCGGCAGGCCAGTGAAATCGCGGCGCCATTAACTCGGCCCTTGTCGGTTCCCAGGATTGTTCCAGCGGGAACCGTGTAGGTGAATACCAGGCCATCAGGGCAATGCGCGTCGCAACTCTCGGCGTCATTGACAAACTCCGGGTAGGCCCTGCCGCCGTTGTTTGGGTCGTGCCATCCTGGGTCGTCAGGTCCGCCCCCGTCGTTGTTGGTCGTGGTGCAAAGGTATTGCTGGTTAGCCGCACAGATATCAGCAGCCTCCTGGCTCACCTCGGAGAGGCACTGGCTCTTGCACCCGGTGCTGGTCCACAGCGATCCAATCGGCGGCAGCCCAGCCCAGTCGGAGTTAAATCCGATAAAGACGTCAAAGTCGGGACGCTCCACCGTGGTGTTGGCCAGTGGATTGGCGGGGTCGATGCAGGGCGAGTTAAACTTGCAAGGAAAGTTCATGGCACTTGAAACTCCTGACCGCACACCAGGTTCTGGTAAAGCTGGCGATCCTGTTTTTCAGCATGGAGAAGGTGGCCGCGCACACGGCAGTAGCCCTTCACAATCAGTTTGGTCTGGAACTGGTAGCCGATATTGGAGGGGCGATGGTTGGCAGCCTCGCACTTCACCGGCGGCACCGGCAAGGTCATGGTCGCGCGGTAGCCCTCGCCAAATTCCTTAATCGGATAGCAGATGGGATTGTTGGCGTCCTCGCAGCTGTTCTTAGCCGAGCAGATCTTCCAGGTGTGCCAATCGATCCAGCAAGTCTCTCCGTCAGGACGGTATTGGACCTTGAATAGGACGGTGCCAAATACCCGGTCCACCCAGAGCTCCAGGCTGACCAGCTTCTTGGACATGAAGGCATCGCCCCAGGTAAGCGCAGGGAATTCCGCATACCAATCTATGCGCGCGGAGGGGTCCAGCCGGTCGGTGTCGAATCGGTTGAACTCGGTTAACTCCCAGAGCCGGATCGTGGAGTCCAACGGCGATACCGCCATGGCGAAGCTGCGCTGGTTTCCGCCAAAGTCGCCGGTGGTCATCTGCAGGATGGCTAGCCCCTCCTGCATCCCTTCCCATATCGGTGCCTGGTTAGCGCCGAAGGTGGACATGGGAATAAAGTCTAACGGCATCAAGGCGTCGTGCACCACACCCTGGGGTAACTGACGAGGCAGCGCCGTTTGGTATAGGCGCGAGCCAAACTCAATCCCGCTGCCAAAGCGCAAGAGCGCCCGGTCGTTGAATTGGAGCACCCGGTTTTCCTGGGCGCTGATCTCAATATTTCCCGGCTGGTTCCAGTAGCGCAGCGAGGAGAGCAGCGAGCGCACGGAGGGCTCTAGCGATTGGTAGTAAACATCTCCGTTCACCTGCACTACCGATCGGTCGTTAACCGGGCCGTTGACTAACTGCACCACGGTCATGAGCGGCTGGTTCTGGTTCGTGGCACCAATCCAATCCGTTCGGGTGATAGGGACGTTGAGCGAGTAGACCGCGCGGCGGGTTCCAAAGAACAGGTTCCCCTGGCCTAGCTGTGAATTGAGATTCGCGTTGTGGAAGATGGCTCGGATATTTCCCGACTGGCTGGGGACCGCGAAGCCGTCACCACCAACGACCAACGGGTTCTCGGTTACATTGAGCACAGCGTCAGTAAACCGGTAGGCTGCCGTCCCGCTAGGACCAAACACCATGTCACCGGCGTTGCCCGTGCGCCCGGTCGCATACCACAGGCGACCCATGTAATAATCCATGGCAGTCGCTGCGGGTATCTCGTTGATGCCGGGAGTGCCAGGCGCCACCGCTGTGTTGGTGATGCCCTTGGATCGCCTCAGTGTTGCGCCATCCCAAAAGAGCGGCAGCGTCACATTGTCCCCGGCCTGGATGACCAGGAACTGTTCAGCCTGGCAGAAGAAGAAGTAGACCTGAGACGCAGGCATGAACAAATTGAACGCAGCGCTTAAGTCGGTAACTGTGAGCGATGGCGTGATGGTGACCTTATAGATTCGACCGGAGATGGCAGCGATGATGTAGGGGTCGGCATTGATCGGGTCATACATGAACTTCCCCTGGAAGAGTCCGCTGCCATCGTGGATTTGGCCTATGTCGACGTAGCCGCCGCGAGGAGTTATGCCGCCATCCCGCACTGTAGCATTGTCCAACCACGCCAGCTGGTTTCGCGCAAGGCCGTTGGGGTTGAGTGAACTCTGAATAGTAGGAACTCGAACGCTGTCCACTCCGCCTGCCCAATCCATGCTGCCATCGACAATAGTTACATCGGATACCGGCATAAATCTTCTGGCCCAACAGTATGGCTTTGCCTTACTAATTCAACAACAAATGCCTGAGCCAAGAGTCATCTATAACCTGAAGTGGCCCTGGAGCGTTGACGCACTTTCTATCGAGTTGGACATGTATCGTCACGGAGGTAGGTGGAAGAAGAGCAACGGGGAGATGGCCGGGGAGGGCCTGGAGTTCCACTTCAAGAGAGCGATGCAGATCGCCTGGCCCTGGATCAAGTGGCACGAGTGGGCCGACATGCAGGTGAAGCTATACCTTAAGTATCGCATCATCGGCCAGATAGGACCGGCTTCCACTGGGAAGACCTTCATCCCTGCGGCGTGCGTGCTCATGGATTACTACGCCTATTTCTGGTGCACCACGGTGCTAGTCTCCAGCACCACCAGGGAGTCTTTAGAGATGCGTATTCTGGGTGAGATAAAGAAGCTGCACCGCACAGCCAAGGCGAGCTTCGCGTGGCTTCCAGGCAACCTGATAGAGGGGCGCCAGCGCATCGTCAGCGACGATCGCAGTGTCGCGGCTGAGGGTAGAGACTTCCGCAACGGCATTGTCGGTGTGGCCTGCAAGAAGGGCCAATCCTTCCAGGGCATCGAGGAGTATGTCGGCATCAAGAACAAGCGCCTGCGGATGCTGGGCGATGAGTGCCAGTTCCTGCCGCGTCAGTTTGTCGACTCGATCTCCAACCTCAACAAGAACGCAGACTTCAAGGGTGTCTTCTCGGGTAACCCCAAGGATATCACCGACGCGCTGGGTGTTATCTGCGAGCCCGCCGCGCACCTCGGCGGATGGGATGGGGGCATTGACCAGACCGGTGGGACCAAGTCCTGGGAGACGCGATTCCCCAATGGTGTTTGCATACAGCTAGTGGGGACTGACTCTCCCAACCTCGATGGCAAGCTAGGCATCCCGCTTATTACGCAGGCACAGATCGACGCCGACATCGCCTTCTACGGCCAGGACAGCCTCCAGTTCTCCATGATGGACCTGGGCCGCATGCCACGCGGCACTGCTATCCGACGGGTGATCACACGCCAGATGTGCTTCAAGTTCCACGCAATGGAGGAGCCTTCCTGGAAGGACACGCAGCGCGTAAAGATTGGGTTCCTCGACGCAGCCTACCGCGGCGTTGGTGGCGACCGTTGCGTCTTTGGAGTTCTGGAGTTTGGACTCGAATCAGTGACCCCAACCGGCGAGCAGATAGTCTCGGCGATCATGACCCAGAAAGTGGACTCTCTTCCCAATAACCAGATTCTCGCCCTGGTCGACACACTGCTCGTGCCAGTCTCGGATAACATCAACGACATGCCAGAGGATCAGATCGCCACCTTCGTGAAGGACCAATGCGAGCGGCGCGGTATATCACCGGACAACTTCTTCTTTGACTCAACCGGTCGCGGCTCGCTCATGAACGCCTTTGGCCGCATCTGGTCGCCGCTGGTGCAGGGCGTTGAGTTTGGCGGTCTACCCCACAACGACCGCAAGGTGTCGAGCGATATCGACGTCTACTGCAAGGACTACTACTTCAACATGGTCTCAGAGTTGTGGTTCAACGTGAGCTACGCCATCCAGGCTGGTCAGTTCCGCGGCATGACGGAGGAGGTTATGGCCGAGGGGGCAATGCGCGAGTGGGGCTGGCAGGCTAAGAAGATCCAGATTGAGCCCAAGGAGAAGATGAAGATTAAGAGCGGTCGCTCTCCCGACTTATTCGACGCCCTGGTCTGCGGCGTGGAGGGTGCGATACGCCGTGGGTTTGTGGTAAAGGTGCAGCGCAGCGTGGCTCACAAGCGCGTCGATAGGACCTGGAAGAAGAGGCTACGCGAGAGGTCAGACAACCACTGGCACGGCAAGGAATTGACCTACACTTAGTTCTGGCCAATCACCCGCCAGTTGGCGTTGTCACTGATCACCCAGGTAAATTTGTTGATCGCGGTGTTAGTCCACTTCGCCGCTCCGTCAATCGTCTGAGAAGAAGTGGTCAGGATGGCGTTCGTGCCCGCGCTGCTGCACTTGATGATGTAGGATCTACCTCCTATGCCGACCGCCGTAGGGAGTGTGGCGGTGTGGGCCCCCGTCAGAAGCACGAGCCAATCAGTCGATAGCAGTGCATAGTTTGCCGACTGCGAGTTGACGTTGTTCGTGAAGCCGCTGGAGTTGATCGTGACGAGCGCGGAGATTTGCGCTGCTGTAGTCGCGCTTCCATCCGCGTCAATCGGGACCGAACCGGAAGCTGCGGCATCAATCACCTTTTTGTTTGAATCGGTGAGTTGAATCTTTGATCCACCGCTCGCCCCGTTCGTCAGCAGTGTTGGGCTCATCGGTCCATTCATAAAGTGGGCTGCATCCGCACCGAAGGTGTTGCTGACGGTTATGACTTGGGTTTCTCCGTTGGTAACGATTATCCCAGGCTGAGCTATGTGGCTCATTAGGACGGCGGTTGCGCCGATAAGTTTTCCGTTTGAGTCGGTAGCCACTGCGTCTGCCGAGGTGAGTCCTGTGTTTGTAATCGTGCTGTGGCTTGCGGGTCCAGTGAGGTAATGGGCCGCGTCAGCACCAAAGGTGTTACTGACTGTGATCACTTGAGTTTCCCCGTTGGTGACTATTACTCCCGGCTGTGCGATGTGGGCAATGGTGATCGCCGTCGCTTGGATCTGTTTCCCGTTACTGTCGGTCGCGATCGCATCAGCACTCGTCAAACCTGTGTTGGTGATTGTCGAATGACTTGCAGGTCCAGAAATGTAGTGCGTTGCATCAATTGTCAGGACGTTGCTGACGGTCGTGGTTAGACTCATCCCATTGGTGACGATGTTTCCTTGTGCCCCTACGGTGATCGTTCCACTGCTGGTAATCGGGGAGCCTGAAACGGTTAATCCTTGGCCGACTGCAACGGCAACGCTACTCACAGGGCCAGTCGGTCCTTGTGGACCCGTCGCGCCGATTGGGCCAGGAGGCCCGCCGCCTGATGGGGAAGAAAGCTGAAATTGAAGGATTGTCCCCACGCTACCATCACTCCCGTCAGAACCGTCCAATCCCCCGCCACCACCTCCGATTCCCTTAACACCTTTGGTGCCGCCTGCGACATTTAGCGTCCCAGGGATTATCGAATTATAGACCAGATATATCAGACCACCACCCCCACCACCCCCGCCTCCGCCGCCCCCAAGCCCACTGAGGCCACCGCTGCCACCAGAGAATCCATTTCCTCCTTTTGCGCTAATCGTTCCGTTGGCATTGCTTATGGAGTTGGCAAATATCATAACCGCGCCACCGCCGCCGCCAGCGTCTCCGCCGTTTCCATTTCCGGACTGGCTTCCATTTCCAGAAGCACCGCCACCACCCGTCCCGCCACCACCCATAGCCTGATTATTACCAACGCTTGAAATTATGAAATCGGTTAGAAATCTGGTTACTCTTTGGGTAAAACTAACCGTCCCAGCAGAGCCACCTGTGCCAGGACTTCCGCTGCCGTTACCACCAGAACCGCCCCGTCCGCCAGCACCACCCCAACCAGCGTTTATGGTCAACGAACTGGATATGGACCCTGAATTATTACCAGAACTCGCCCCGGCACTTGCTGTCTGTCCGGCTAAAAGTTCCGATCCGGGACCGCCAGCAGCGCCAGCCGTTACCCTAGTGGTTGCGTCAGTTCCATTGTTTGAAATCGTGCCGTTGTTCGTCAGCGTGCCTGTGCAAAAAATCCTGAATCCAACCGGCTTGACGGTCACTCCATTATTTATGGTTATCGACGTGCAGTAAATCGATCTAGTGAGTGTGTAAATGCTCCCTGATGGCGTAAGCCCTAACACAACCGAACTCCCATCAAAAGTCACACCACCATCGCTCCCATCGCCAAACATCCAAGAAAAATTGTTCACTCCCCACCCGTTCGTCGCTGCCACAATCTGTGGGTAAATGTTGTTGCTTACAGCAATGTCGTTGTTGGTGGCCAAAACTAATGAGTTCGTGGCCTGAACTGCGGCAAGGCTGTTTACCACGTTGGTATCCGTGAGTCCGTTCACCGTGTAGTTGTTGGTCCCACTCGCCGAGTTGGTGAGCACTAAGACGTTAGTTCCTGCCGACACCACGGTCGCCCATAGAGCCCCTGATGATGAGGGGATGAGCGCGAACAGGGCGTTGCTGATAATCGTCCCGCTGGCATCGACGTAGGAAATCGTAGCGAGGCCGTTGGTAAACCCCTGGTCGAATGAGAGCGAGACAAGGATCGGGTCCGTTCCGTTGGTGGAGGCTAACAGCGGCCAACTCACTGAGACCTCCGTGCCTCCGGAGTTGGTCCCATTGATACCGAGGTAAGCCCGATCAGCAGCCGCGCTGGGTTGCCTCAGGAATCCGTAGTTGAAATAGGAGATTGTCTGGGCGGAGGCGGCGCAGACAATCCCACAAAGGAGCAGCGTCTTAAGGAACAGCCTCACGGAAGATTGGGGTTGCCCAGAACCGCCAGCTGAGCGGCCTTTTCAGCCTTCTCTTGATCGGTTGGGGCGTTGCCCTCAATCCAGCCAGCTACGCCGCTCGCCAATCCCGGTATCATCTTGTCCACCGCTTTACCGATGGCAATGAAGGGAACCAGGGCTGGGTCAATAATACCGGCAAAGTCAGCGGCGCTATTAAGGTCGGTTACGACGGTATCCAGTAGTGTTTTGATTTCAGTGGAAGTCATTTGTTTTTGAACAGGTTGATGAGGTAGACCACGTTAGAACTGTTGGCGATGGCGGCATCCAGTGCAGCCTGCACCTGCGGTTCAACGGTGGCGTTGGTTTGGTAAACATCCATCCAGCTGTCCACGGTAGCGAGGCTGGCTGCCAGCTTGAGCCGGGCGGACTTAACGGCGTTGCTCTCATCGACGCTCACCTTGATGGCGCCGCTGGCCAGGCCGTTCGTATAGCCTACGTAAGCCGTGTAGGCGACCCCAGTGATGGCTTGCTCAGTTCGGAACACGTTGTTCGCGAACTTGGAGCAGCCGACGATTGCCAGCAGTAATGCCAGCGTGATGATTGATCGTTTCATTTTGTAGGTTGAGTTGTCGTAGGGACCTCGTCCTTAGTCAAGAATGAAGTATCTCCGTTGGTAGGTGGTAGCTTCCCCGCCTCCAGGCGAGCGACCGTTTTGGACACGAAGGCCATGATCACTCCGGTCCAGTTGACCATAACGCCTAACACCAGGACGAATTTCTTCTGGGCGGTAAGTTCCACCCAAACGGTGTTGTTGAGAGCCACCATGAGGCAGGTGCCCAGCGAGTTGAGTGAGAACAGAACTCCCCACGCCACCGCCATCCGGAAGGTTACTCGCGACAGGAAGTTCACCGCAGATTGTTGTCCAATTTGATTTTGATAATATCGGCCTCCACGGCGGCAAGCCGGGTGCGAGTGTCCAGGCTGTAACTCTGGATAATGCTGATCTCAGCCTTTATCCCTATCATAGAGTCGTGAACGGTTTTGATCTCCGCGAACAACTCTGACCCGCCGAACTTTCCTAAAGCCAGCAAGATCCCCAACAGGAGAGTGTTCAAATTTACGCCTTTGTCTCTCATGTATCGGATGGATTTTATTAGTGAATTAAATGTCATTTGCCCCTTGGGTTTGGTTCACTTGTGGGCTGGTGGCATCGTTTGGTTTTAGAACTTGGTTACGGATTGATTGATTGGGCCGGTTGTCGTCGGCTTGAAATAGAGGCGCTGCGATTGACCGGAAGGCAGGATGAGGCTCGGCCACTGCACGTTCAGAGAAACGGCTTGGAAGTAGTATCCAGGTCCGTAAGGCAACTGCACCACGCACTGGTTGGTTTTCACCACCTTGCCAAAGGAGTATTTTCCGGCATTGGTCCCCCACTGCAGCAGATAGGCATTAGCCACGCCGCCAACTGGGTCCCAGACGATCGTCGCCTGGGCGAACTTATTGTTGATGTTCGAGTAGGCCAGTATCCCGATCGGCGGCTGCACGGCTCGGACCCGAGTCTCTACCAGCATCGAGGCCGTCCACACTAAAAAAAGCATGTAAGCGCTGGCTGTAATGGCGGATATGGAAATTACGTATTTCATACCGTGAAGGACCCAAACGGGAGCCCCGCCCCTCCGTTGTAGAGGTTGTCGATATCGGTGCCCACGCCGGGGCCAGTGAAGTTGCGCTGCCACACCCCGACAGATTCAAAGGACATGTTGGTCTCGCGCTGCGGACCGAACATGTTGGCGACGTTGAATCGCGCGCCGCCGACCGTGGTGTTGATGGAGGTCTGCGCCACCGTCACTCGTGCCCCGCCGTTGAGCGAGAGCCAGGCCGTGTTGCTGCCGCTGTCCCATCCACCGCAAAGGAAGTTCCAGTTGTTCAGTGAAATATTCCCCACCAGCGCAGTGAAGTGAAGGTTATTGAGATTGTCCCGCGTAAACATCTGGCACTTGGTATTATCCGCGGCGTTTAAGGTCACCACCCACGACTCGCGCGCCGCGTTGCTGTCGTCGTCCCAGGTCCCGATGATGATGCAAGTGCGGGCGTTGTTGGGCTGCGTGTTGCTCGGCTTGAACCAGATCGCAAAGGTGACCGGCGTTGTGCCTAGCCCACCGCCACCAAAGTCTTGTGGTGCAGCCGCACCCAGTGTCCCGACGCAGTTGAACCCGTTGCTACCGTCGTAATTACCGGCAAAGGTTTCGACGTGACCTGCCACACGACTGAAGTCCAGGCCCGCATTGGTGTAGTTAAGCGGCGTGTTACTGGCGGAGGACCCAACGTCGGCGAACAACGCAGCCGCCTCCTGGAACCGGTAGAAGTGGCCGAGGCTGTTTAAGAGCCCGTTGGGGGTCTGGGTCGTGGCACTGCCGCCAGTCGAGTTGGCGCTCTGGCAGGCCCCAGAGAGCGCGTAGATGGCAAAGAATATCTGAGTGCCAGTCGGCAGCCCCGTGAGGGTGTAACTCAAGGGAGCAGCAGGGATCGTCACGTCGCCCAGGTTGCTGCTGCCCACTGAGGTCCCCCAGATCACTCGGAAACCGGTAACCGGCGCCGAGGGGCTTGCCCCTTCGGTCCAGGAGAGGTCCATCGTGGTCGTGGTGACGTTAGCCGCGGCGGCGTTGTCCGGGGAAGTGGGCGTCGAGCAGGTCGGGAGGTTCGCGTAATTAAGCAGCAGGTAAGATTTCACTGCCATGCCATCCGGGATGCAGGAGGAAAAACAACGAGCGGCATTGGCTAGAGTGGATGGGTCTGTGGATACTGCCATAACAGTAAGCTGGATAGTGTCCAGGAAGTAGCTGAGGGTCGTGTGGGTGCCGGTGCTGAAGGCCAGATACCGGACAATCGAGGAGTCCGGCAGGGCAAAGTCGGCGATCGGCACGACCACGTTCTGGTAGCCGGACGTGCTGCTGCTAAAGCCGTAGGCCCCGTCCTTGATGACGATCGGGGAGCCGACCACGTTCAGTGACTCGTCCAGGAAGTAGACGTTGACGAGCGAAGTGGTGCTCGACCAGATGCCCGACTTGGCTATCCATATCGAGAGGCTAACTAAAAGGTTAGCGGCGTAACCGACGGGGGACTTCCACTTTCCCTCGTCTGCCGCCAGGGAGGCGGTCGCCTTGAGATCTATGACACCAGTGTGCGGAAGGGAGACGTCAGCCGGGTTAAAAGTTCCCGCCCCGCTGAAGACCCATTCAACGTTCTCGTCATAGATGGTGACTACGGTCATGCATTCACAATCTGAGTGAGCAGATAGTTCTGGACGGCCAACTGGTCCCCAGGCGGGATGCAGGAGGAGAAACAGCGGGCGGCATTTACCAGTGTTTGAATTCCGCTGGAACTGGTGTCCACCCCGGCGATGATCGCCAGTAGGTAGGTCTGCACCGCGAGTTGATCCCCTGGCGGTATCACGCAGGAGATGCAGCGCGCGGCGTTGGCCAAATCAGATGGGTCTGTGGATACAGACATTAGGAGGCGTCCGATAGCACCTTGGTGTCGGTCAGCACGGCGTAGTTGATGAGCGTCTGGAAATCAGCCTGTGTGACCGCCGTCTGCGATTGCACTCCCAGCTGCTGAATACCCTGGCCGTTAATGGCGGCACGGGCTGTGGCGACTAGCTGGGCCCAGGTGTTGTTGCCATAACCCAGGTAGCGGGAGAGGCCGTAGATCTGCAGGTCGATCATGTTCTGATCGTTTACCCCCTGCAGCCCGGCGATCTTGGTCGTCAGGGTCGGCAGGTTGAAGTTCACATTGGGCGCGAACTTGATCATGTAGAGCCACGCCAGGACCATCTGCTTGTTCTGCAACTCGTGACCGGCGGAGACCGGTGGGATGTTCAAAATGGTTTGTAGGTCGCTGCGCATAATTATTCCATCATGGATGCCATGTCGTTGCTGGGTGCGGCTGCGGGCATCTCTTCCTGGTAGCCGCCACCTTCTTCTTCACCGCCCTTTTCAGAGGCGTATTCCACTTCCACGTCGTTGTCGTGAAGGGCAACGATTTTCAGAACCACCTCGTCCCCGACTTTGAAGTCCTTTCCCGCAAGAATGCTCTTGGGCAGGATGCCCGTCGAACTTTCCGGTTTGGCTTCTGCTTCCTTCGGGGCGGGCGGACCGTCGTGGAACATGTCCTCTTCTCCACCGCCGGGGTTGGATGGGTAATCCATACGTCAAATTCGGTTTGGGTCCATTGAATTGGGATCGCATAAGCGGGTCCCCGGCCAATCCCGACCGGGAACCCGCGAGTAGCGTCACCAATGTTATTGGTTCGGAGTCTCCGGTGCGAATGAGTCGACCGGGAATGTTCCCGCCACTGCGCTGCCCGGAGGCAGAGCTGGAGGTGTCGTGGTGCCAGCCGGGACAAAGCCAGCGGGCAACGGGCAGGTCGGCAGCGCCGAATTGTAATACTGCGCCGGGTAGCCGGGATCGGCGTGGCACGTATTGATGTTCGGGATGCATTGCTGCTCGCTCTTGTGGAACCAGGCTTGCATGAATTCGTAGTGGAGAGGTCGCACATAGTATTTGAACCATGAGATGAACTGACCTTTGTTTTCCCACTTGTTGGTGATGGCGACACCGTTGGAGTCAGCCCCCAGGTCGTGCATCGCAAACCGCCACTTGCCACCGAAATCGCGGTGACCGAAAGGCATCTCCGGGTTGAGCGGGCGGGCATCCGGCACCAGCAATTCCATGCCCTTTTTGTGCATGATGAAGGAGAGCCGGAATTGGGCAGCGTCGTAGTCGGGGTTCTCGAAGGAGCCGATACCCGAGGCGCCGCCTGCGCCCGAGGTTACGCCGTTGCGGTAGGGCAGAACGATCTGGTAGCGGTAACGGTTGCCATTGCCGCCGTTGGCCGAGGCACCCATGTCCTGGACGAAGTTGAACCGCAGTCCCATCTCGTCGACGCGCACCATGAAGTTGCCGACCTGGCCAGAGAAGCCATAGCGCCAATACTCATTGGCCGCGCTCCATTCAGTGAAGCGCCAGTTGCCGCTGACCGAGGGAACTCCGCCTTGGCCCTGAGCGCCGCCGAGTTTGTCGAGCAGCCAGCAGGTGTCCATGTCGGTCACGAGCTCGATGAAAGGGGCCGTGTCCTTGAAGGGGTTCTTGCCACCGTAGCCGTTACGCATCAGCGGAGAGAACTGGCTCTGCAGCATCTGCGGGGCTAAGAGGAACACCTGGTTGGGGTTGGCCGAGCAATCAAAATAGATTTCCTCGTCCAGGTTAGCGCCACCGAGCGTCCACTGGAAAGTGAACTGCGGCAGTCCGGAAGCCGCCTGGTATTTGAAACGGGCCCATTGCAGGGCGCGCTTGCGCAGGAAGTTGCTCGAGATGGCCGTCGTCGCCGGTCGAAGGATTTCGTTGATGATCTGGGCGATGTGCTGCTCAGCATGCGTGATGTGCATGTCCTGGTCGTAGCAGATGAGCGGGGTGCCCCAGGTCTGTTGCTCGGCAAAGTAGGTCAGCCGATCCGCGCCCCAGCCGATTTGGTTCTCGGTAAGGTCGCAAGGGTTACCGCTGCAACCGGGGCCGTTAGCTACCACCTGATTCCACTTCTTGGTGGTGTTCGGCCAAACCGAGCGGAACCTATCCTGGGTGATTTGCACCGGTGTCCCCATGGGGGTCGTGCCGGTGGAGATGTTATAGAGCCAACCATCGGTAGGACGAATATCCTCCATGATCAACTCATCGAAGCGCGGCGTCTGGTCAACCATGAACTGGCCGAAATCGCACGCTTGAATTACGCCTGTTGGGCAACTCATAGAAATTTGTTATCTGTTTATGTTGTTAGTTACACGGACTGCGTGATTGATTTGCGGCGAAGAGGGTCACCGACCGCCATGCCCGTAAGATGAGTCGGGCTAGACTCTTTGGCTGAGGACTACCAGCCACTGCTACGTCCTGGACAACCTCCTACTACAGGTGGTGGATACCTGTCAACTAAAAGAAACGAGCGGCTGTCCCCTCAAAAAGATCAGCCGCTCGCCTAACCTATGATTGACCACTTCCCAATGGTCCTCGAGTTCGAATCCTACGCGGGCCTTGCTATTTTCTGCAAGCCCGATCTGATGGAATCCCAGGCCTTGCCAGTCTGAACTGGCGTGGTGGAGGGTCCGGATGTTCCTCCGGTCGGAGGGGAGGTCTCCTTGTATTGGGATAACTCTTTTTCGAGTTCAGTAATGCGCTTAGTAGCTTTATCCAGACGGTGCTTCACCACGCCAAATCCCGCCGCGCGCATCC
>Ga0134124_10000189_pt1 | contig 56300 bp, 36 predicted proteins | sample KB304_FD_96880 | JGI IMG/M metagenome (GOLD analysis project Ga0134124, IMG submission 96880) | Terrestrial soil microbial communities without Nitrogen fertilizer from Kellogg Biological Station, Michigan, USA - KB3-0-4 | ecosystem: Environmental > Terrestrial > Soil > Unclassified ...
GGCAGGCCGCAACCCCTTCAGGGTTGGGCCAAACGAATTGGGTAGTCTCGGCACGACACCGTCACCCAGGGTAGCGGAGTACCGCAACCCTGGGCTTTGGGTCGCAACCACTTCGTGGTTGTGAATGTCCAAAAGCATGAGTCCTTGACGCCACCTTATTCACTAACCGCTTCGGCTTCTCTTGCGGCGCGACGTTCGGCGCGGCGCTCGACCCATTCGTAGACCATCGGCAGCACCACGATCTTAAGCGGCCGCGTCACCAGTCCACCAACAACTACAATCGCCAGCGGCTTTTCGATTTCTGCCCCGGTGCCCGAAGAAATAATGAACGGGATCAGGCTTATGCTGCCTATCAGAGCGCTTAGCAGCTCAGCCCGCAGACGAACGCTTGCGCCGGTGACCACCGCGTCGTGCAGGTCCATCCCCATACTGCGAAGCTTGTTGATGTAAGACACCATCACCATCCCGTTTTGCACCGCGATGCCAAACACTGCAATGAATCCCACTATCGCGGGTACGCTCAGCGGGAAGCCGGAGATCAGCAGGAACGTCGTGCTGCCGACCAGCGCGAGCGGAATATTGAAGATGATCGTCAAGGTGTTACGCAACGAATTGAAGCACGCGTATATCAGCACAAACACCAGCAGCAGCGAGATGGGTATGGCTATGAGCAGCCTGCGAACGGCTTGCTGTTCATTCTCGAACTGCCCGCCCCAGGTGATGAAGTATCCCGGCGGAGTCTGGACGTCGCCAGCGACCACGGCTTGCGCGTCGTGAACGAAGCCGCCGATGTCGCGCCCCTTGACGTTGCACATCACCACGATTCGGCGCAGAGAGTCTTCGCGGCTGACGACCGAGTCGCCGGTCGAGAGTTTGAACGTCGCCAACTGTCCAAGCGGGATTCGCCCGCCTACCGGCGCCGCAACCAGTATGTCGTTGAGCTTTTCGACCTGATCGCGGAAGTTCTGGCTCAGCCGCACGAATATGGCAAACCGCCGCTGTCCCTGAAGAACATCAGTCGGCGAGTCTCCGCCGATTGCGATCTTTGCTACGTCGAGCACGTCCTGGATATTCAGTCCGTAGCGGGCGAGCTTGTCGCGATCGAGCGCGATTTCCAGATGCTCTTCTCCCTCACTTTGTTCGACCGCGAGATCTTCGACTCCGCGAACCTTCGACATCGCGTCGCGAATCTCTTCGGCTACCTTGCGCAGCGCATCTTCATCTTCGCCAAAAATCTTGACGGCGATCTGCGCGTTGATCCCTGATATCAGCTCGTCGTTGCGCGTTTGAATGACTTGTGAAAAGTTGAACCTGACGCCCGGGAAGCCTTCCACTCTCTGGCGCATCGCATCGATCAGCTCATCTTTGGTTTTCGCGGTCGTCCATTGTTCCTTTCTTTTCAAGCGAACATACAGCTCATCGTTGCTGACGCTCTCCGGGTCGCCGCCCAGCTCGGCGCGTCCGATCTTGGCGACGACGGTCTCGACCTCGGGAAACTCGCGAATCGACTTCTCGATCTGAGAGGAGACCTCAATGGCTCGATTAAGGGAAATGCTTGCGGGCATCGTCGCGCGCACAAGCATGTTTCCTTCATCGATCGTGGGCAGGAATTCGCTCCCGAGGATGAAGCCTTCGGCGACGCTCCAGCCGATCAGCAATACGGCGATGAGAATGGTTATCAACCGATGTTCGATGGTCCACTCGAGCACCGGAACGTAGATGCCTTTGAAGAACCCGATGATTGGATTCGTGCGGACCTTGCCTTTCTTGAGCCGAAGCCACAACGCGCACAGCATCGGCGCTATGCACAGCGCCATTGCCATCGATCCGATCATAGAGAAGGTCACGGCGTACGCGAGAGGCTTGAAGAGTTTTCCTTCGATACCCTGGAGAGTGAAGACCGGGAGAAAGACCGCGATGATGATGAGTATCGCAAAGAACATCGGCCGCCCGATTTCCTGGGCGGCTACGAGTATCGCTTCTCGCGTGGAGTGTTCGCTGTGTTCTTCAAGATGGCGATAGATGTTCTCGACCATAACCACCGTCGCATCGACCATCATCCCGATGCTTATCGCAAGCCCTCCCAGCGACATCAGGTTCGCAGACAGGCCCGAGTACCACATCAGAATGAACGCGACCAGCATGCAAAAAGGAATCGCCGCGGCAGTGATAAACGAACTGCGAAAGTCGCCCAGGAGCAGCACCAGAATCAGCAGCACCAGCGCTTCGCCTTCGATCAGGGATTCGACTACGGTGTGAACGCTGTTGTCGACAAGCTCGGATTGATCGTAGTAATCGACGATGCTGACGCCTTCGGGCAGCGCCTTGTTGATCTGGACTACTTTTTCTTTTATCCGCTGGATTACCTGCTTGGTGTTTTCGTTGATCCGCTTCAGGACGATGCCGGTCACTACTTCACCGTTCCCGTCCTTGGTCACCGCGCCCTGGCGAATCTCATTTCCAATCTCGACCCTTGCTACATCGCTGACTCGAATCGGAGTTCCGCTGCGAGAATCGAGCACGATGTTCTTGATGTCTTCGACGTCTTTGACCAATCCCAACCCGCGAACTATGTACTGGTCATCACCATGTTCGATGAAATTCGCTCCGGTGTTTTGATTGTTCGCCTGAATCGTGTCGAAGAGAGTTTTCAGAGGTATGTTGTAGTTGACGAGTGCTTGTTGATCGACGATGACCTGGTACTGTTTGACATCGCCTCCAAAGCTCAACACGTCGGCGACGCCGGGCACGGTGCGAAGTTGCAGCTTCACTATCCAGTCCTGAATAGTGCGCAGTTCCTGATTGCTTTTGCCGGGCCCGACTACTTCATAGAGATAGATCTGCCCTGTTCCGGTGGTGATCGGTCCCATCGTCGGTTCAAAGCCCGCCGGGATTCGATCCTTTGCCAGTGAGAGCTGTTCGAACACCTGTTGGCGCGCGAAGTATATGTCGATGTCGTCGCGAAAATAGACAGTCACGACCGACAGGCCGAACTTGGAGATCGACAGCACTCGCACCACGCCCGAAAGTCCGTTCATAACGTTTTCGATCGGAAACGTTATGAGCTGTTCGACTTCCTGAGGCGCGAGGCCCTCGGCATCGGTGTCGATTTCGACCTGCACCGGGGTCACGTCGGGGAACGCATCGACGTTCAATCTGGCGAGGGCCAGGATACCGCCTGCCACGATGAGCATCGAGACGACCGCGACAAGCAATCGCTCTCGGTAGAAAAACGCTATGAAGTTATCGGTCATAATCGGACCATCGCCGTTCCGTAGCTGGCCTTGGGTAGCGGGTCATAGTGTGTTGCTCACTCTCGATCGCCTTACTCCTCCGCGTCCTCTGCGGTTGATCCCCACTGATTTAAGAAAACCGCAGAGGGCGCCGAGGACGCGGAGGACTGCCTTGCCTGCCAACACGCTAATCCGCTCCGTTATTGTTCCGGCTTGCCTTGTTGAAGCAGGAGATAGTTTCCCTTTGTCACGACTTTATCGCCGGCCTTCAGCCCGGCGGTGATTTCTATGCGGTCGTCGCTTTGAATCCCGGTGGTGACCGCGCGCTTCTCGAAGCCGTTGCCGGCCGCTACGAACACGACCGATTGCCCGCCGTCGTTCAGCAGAGCCGTTTGTGGAATCGATATGGAAGTCCGGTTCACATCGGTAATGATCTCCACATTGGCAAACATGTCGGGCTTGAGTCTCGCGTCGCGATTTGGAACTTCGGTTCGAACTTTGAGACTGCGTGTTTCGGGGTCCATCACCGTCGATACAAGAATTACCCTGCCGGTGAAAACGGTCCCCGGAAACGCGGTGACGGATACGTTGACCGGCTGTCCGAGCTTCACGCGCGCGACGTCTTTCTCAAACACGTTCGCATCGATCCAGACGCTCGAGATATCGACGATCTTAAATACATTTGCGTCGGAGCCCACGGTCGCGCCGACAGTCGCGTTGCGCTCGACCACAATGCCCGAGATGGGAGATGTGAGGGAAAACACCGCGGCGAAATCCGGCTTTGTTGCCAGCGCTTTTATGTCGCCTTCTGTCAGCCCGAGTATCAGCAGCCGGTGGCGAGCCGACGTGAGCGCCGCTTTCGTCGAGGCGATTGAACTATCGGCCGTCGCTCTGGCGACTTGCAGATCGTGCTCGGCAGACTGAAGCGCCTTGCCCGCGGCGATCGTCTTCTCGTACAGCATCTTCGTGCGATCGTAAGTCTGCTGTGCGAGCCTCAGCTCCGCTTCAGAAGTGCGGCGAGCGTTTTCGGAATCGGCGACGGCCTTCAGATAGTCGGCTTCGGCTTCGTCGAGATCCGCCGATTGAAGGTCCGCGAGCTTCTGCCCTTTCTTGACCACGCTGCCCTGGCCAGCGTAAAGCCGCACGAGCCGGCCTTCGTGAACTGGACCGATAGCGGCCACGCGGTCTTCGGAAACGAGTATCTTTCCAGTCGCCCGTACGGCGCCGGCAATCAATTGCGGCGTGACGACTTCGGTTTCTATCGCGCGGTTCTGCGAGACCTGCGAATTCGCATTTGCCTGACTCGCGGCAGCGGTTGTGCGAGTGTCCGGCGCCTTATTGCACGCGGCGCAAAAGATCATCGAGGCAATCGCGGCGCGCATCATCAGGTTCACGTTTCGTGTAAGCAACATATCCGGCATCCTTTCGCCAACGCGTCTACTTTTGAAGGGGCGTTGCGGTCGCAAGCTCGAGATCGAGCAGCGATGACTGATAGTCAAATAGCGTCTGGTAGTAGGAGGCGAGCGTTTCACGCCGAGTTCGAATCGCATCCAGCAAATCGAGCGTCGAGCTTTCGCCGGCCCTCAGCGAAAACTCGGTCAGGTTCAGAATGTCATCGACCTTTGTCAGCACGCCGGTGCGGTAAAGCTCGACGCGCTTTTTCTGAATCTCGAACGCAGTCAGGGCCTTGTCCACGTCGCTCAGCACCTGATTGGTCAGGAACTTTTGATCGTTCTGTGCCTTCTTCTTCTGAATCAGGGCCTTGACTCGCTCGCCCTGATTGCGGTCAAAGATGGGCAGCACGATGCCGATGCCGAAGGTGTAGGTGCTGATGTCGGAGGGCACCTGATTGACGCCGGCGCCGAGTGTGAGATCAGGAATGCGCTGCGCGTCCTGCAAGCGAATCGATTGATCGGCGGCCAGCTCGCTTAGTTGCGCGGCCTTGAGGTCGGGCCTCGCGGCGAGCGACTTGTCTTTAAGTTCGGCAAGCGAAAACTGGTAAGCCTGATAGTCGAGCGCGCCAACAACTTCGATATCCATCGCTCGATAATCGCCGCCGAGCGTCACTCGCAAGTCCCGCAGCGCGACCTCATAGTCTCTCTCGGAATTGGCGACGTCGGTGTCGAACTTTAGTTTTTCGACTTCGAGGCGGCGAAGATCCAGCCCTGAGATTTCACCCGCTTGAAAGAGTTCGGTGGTGTGATTGAGGGTCTCGGCAAAGGTCTTTTGATTCTCCTTCGCAAGCTTGTTCAACGAATCGGCAAGGACGACGGCGTAGAACTTCTTCTTCAGATCGTTGGTCATCTGCCACACGGTAGTCTGAAACTCGGCCCGCGCCACGTCCGCATTTGCGTTTGCAACATCGATCCGCTTGCGGCGCTTGCCGGCGAGCTCGAAGGTCTGAGACAGGCTGTAGGTGTATTGCTGCGCAGAAAAGAACGGCCCGGTGAGATTAAGTGAAAGCGTTTGAAGATCAATGCTGATCTCAGGATTCGGGCGTAGCTTCGCAGTGAGCTTTTCGGCATCAGCCGTGTCCACATCGTAGCGAGCCGCGACCAGTTGCAGATTTTGCTGGAGGAAGATCGACACCGCGTCGGAGATCGTGATCGATCTCCTGGCTGACGGAGTTTGTTGCCGATCGCGAATCATGTCGGCGACGGCAGCGTTGATTCCCTTCAACGGCCGCGGCGCTGACTTCTCCTGTGCATGAATCGCGGGCGTAACCGGTGCGGCCAGCAGCACCGCTGCGAGCCAGCTTGCGGCAAGGGCCTTGCGACGGGGCACTGGTCTTTCCAGCCAAATAATTTGATCGCGCCGTCGATCTGAACGGCGCAGATTGCTTTCAATCCTTGAAGACATCCGATCACCTTCGGCTTATGAATGTTTGAGGCAAGCAGTAAGCTCAATTACTGAACTGACTGGCTCGACAACCAACCGCCCCTGCGGGCCTTTGTTTTGCGAACGGCATAGCCGTGCGCAAAGAATCCGCAAGGTTCGGTATTCAGGCGTGGGCATCAGATGCGTCACGCCGTCAGATAAGCTTTAGGCGAAAGGTGGTGCGCGGCTGGAGAGAACGAGAACTACGCCGTTGGAGCTTGATTCCAGGACGAAGGCGTCCGCGGTCACAGGCTCGGGGCAAACATCCGGAGATATGGATATGGGATTGATGCTGTTGACGAAGTTGCGTTGCAGGCAGCAGGACGGACAGCAAGTATCGCGGTTGGTTCCAAGCGGTCCGTTTGAGCCGTCGCTCGGGCTCGCTTCAATGCTGCAGGCTGCAGGCATCGGAGCCGGTCGGGCGCCGGGATGATGATGTGTAGCGGTTACGAGACTGGCGTGGGCCACAAGACACAGCAGGAGGGCCGCTCGGGCGAACGGCTTTGTCTTTCCTACTGCGAAGTGGCTTGCAAATACTTTCAAAGACGGTTTCCTTGATTAGCCGCGTATTTCCACTGAAGGAGCGGCAAAAGCGAAATAGGCGCGTGGGGATTTGAACCCCAGACCCCTACCGTGTCAAGGTAGTGCTCTACCCCTGAGCTACGCGCCTAAAATCAACGATTCAACTTAGCAGAGCGTAATTATCAGCGTCAACCGAGCGTTCCGAAAGTGCCCCGAACACAAAAAGCAAAAGGCTGAGGATGAGTTTTGACTCGATCCCCAGCCTGGTAACAACCACGGCGCCCCGGTGATTGATCGGAGCTTATGGCGCGCGTGAACTCTCCCCTTTTCCCGCGCAGCCCCGCGTGAACTCTCCCGACTCGCGCGAGACTCGCCCAACTACACTCACACAGCAACGCCGTGGTATCTCGTAGATAGGTACTGGTTGGTTTAGAGCTCAAGCTTCAGCTTGCGCTTCAGTCTGCAGCCTAAAGGCTGAACTCTGAACTCTGAACTCTGAACTCTGAACTCTAAAGGCTGAACTCTGAACTCTGAACTCTAAAGGCTGAACTCTGAACTCTGAACTCGGAACTCTGAACTCTAAAGGCTGAACTCTGAACTCAATCCTCAGTCGCCGCCGCCGGTTGATCGTTCGGCGGGCTTGCTCACTTCGCTGAATAGTATGTCGGTTAGATCGAGTCCGTCGCGCCGATCGATGTCCTGCTCGAGCGTCTTCAGCCGTAGCTGATGTTCCTGAATTCGCGTCGCGAGTTTCGCCAGATCAGCCGAGCGCATGTTCTGAAGCTGCGATTCGAGACCGAGCAGTTGAAGCTTGATTTCTTCCTTTTGCTGCCGCTCGCCGTCGGCGATCATCTGATTGACCAGGCTGCGAAGCTCGGTTCGAACCTGCTCGATGCCGCCTTCATTGAGAGCGGACTTCCTGCCCTCTGTCGCATTTGCGGATTCGACGGCGCGACCGCGGCGGAACAGATCCGCGTGAAAGGCAACACCGCCGCTACCAACGCTCACATCGGCGCCGATGATCGCCAGCAGCAGCATGGCCATCGCTGCCGCGCCGACCACCTTCGCCCATATCGGCGTGACGGATAACAGTTCCTTAAGCGTTGCAAGCATGCTGCGTTGATTCGCCGGCCGATCGGCAACTAAGCGCAAGACAGGCAGATCGTCTATCTGCCACTGCTGAAGCGTGGTGCGCACACGCTCGAACGCCCGCAGTTCCTGTTCGCACGAAACGCACCCGGTGATATGTGAGTTAACCAGGGCGCTCTCGTCCGGCGTTGCTTCATCATAGAGATATGCAATCAGGGCCTCGCGCATATCGCAGTTTGAGGTATTTTGTTTTTCGTTCATTTCTTCACCACTCATTTCTTACTTCCACTTTACTTGCACTGGCTCATATCGCCTCGCGCAGATGCTCGAGCCTTTTTCTCAACTCAGTCAGGCCGGTGTACATTCTCGTCTTGACCGTCGAAAGTGGTATGCCGAGCACATCGGCGATCTCGGCGAATTTCAGTCCTTCGTACTCCTTCATTATGATGACCTGCCTCATCTCGGAAGGCAGTCCCTGCAGCGCTCGTCGCACGTGGCGAGTAACCTGTTCTTGTTGGATACCGCTGCCTAGATCATCGGTATCTGCCGCAAGTTCAAAACCGCTCAGTTCACGCTGCTCGTCAAGCGAGATCGTGAACTTTGCCCGGCTTCTCAGCTTGGTGTTACAGATGTTGAGAGCGATTCTGTAAATCCAGGATGAGAACTTCGCTTCGCCGCGGAACTTCGACAGGTTGCGGTAGGCCGACAGGAAGGTCTCCTGCGTGGCATCCTTGGCCTCCTCATCGCGGCCGAGCATTCGAAGGGTGAGGCCATAGATCTGTCGCTCCCAACGGCGCACAAGTACGCCAAAAGCGTCGGGTTCACCGGCAAGCGTGCGTTCGATTATTTGGCTATCGCTCAGTTCCAAGTCGCTCTCGCGCTACCTATCCGATCAAAAACCCCCATCCGCTTCAATAGTATAGACTGAGTTTCGCTGCAAAAAGTTGGAAAATCAGAGTTTGAGGTTCAGAGTCCAAGCTTTAGCTTGCTCTTGAGCAAACGGCAAGCTAAAGCCTGAATTCAAAACCGCGCCTCGAACTGATGGACGGCTTCGCCTATAATCGCTGCGACCTTCAAGGCGAAAGGGAACCCCAGCGCGTGTCAATAGAATCAGTCCTCTCGGACCTTGTCTCTGATGTCGAAGGAGCCACCGGCGCGATTATCCTCGCGGCCGATGGGGAAGCAGTGCAATGGCACACCGCGGCAGACGCCGAGCAACTTAGGCTGCGGGGCGCTTACATCGCAGTAGCCGTTCAGACTTATCGTGAATCCATCGCTCGCAAGGAATTGGGAGCTATGAGAGAGCTGGTGCTCGAATACGATGGGTCGAGCTTTGTTGCACATGAGATAGACAACGATTGCTTCGTCGCTATAGAACTGGCCGCCTCAGCCAATATTGGTGAAGCAATGTTTCGACTTGGGCCCGCCGCGACCAGGCTCCGCAATGAGCTTATGTATTAACGCCTACGGTTTGAAAGTGTGTGAAAGTTCGTAGTCCGGCGTGAATGCAGATACGAACTTCCGCCTGAAGGCCGTACTACGAACTTTGCCGTTTTTGGGCAGTCTCGTGGAATTGGAATGGGAGTGGGCCGGGGTTTCAGCGCTGGAATACGTCTACGTTTATTCTGACGGGAACATTGAGTAGCGTTACCGGGCGGCCCTTGATGGTAGCAGGACGGAAAGTCGATCGTTGAAGCGCGGTAATGGCTGACTCGGTCATGAATGGAACTTCTCGAATAACTTCGATATCGGTTATCGTGCCGTTTTCCCGGAAGGTCGCTCTCAACCACACCTCGCCTTTCACCTTGTTGGCTTGTGCTTCGGAGGTGACCAGAGGAGTCGGCCGGTGGAGCCATACGACTCCCGTGCTGTTAGGAATACTACGGATCATGTTGTAAGGGACCGGACCGCTCCAGTCATCGCGACCAACCGGTGAACCAATGCGTCCCTTATCGCCGGTACCGCCCGGTCCTCCCTTCCCCGCGCCACCACCGTTGCCGGGCCCCGCGCCAGTGCCGTTCTTTCCGCCTAACCCACCTCCATCTCCCGGCCCCGGCGATGGAGCTTCCGCAATCGCGCCGGTGGGAATGCCAAGGGCAATTCCCGGTGGAGGAGGCGCACTATCGGGACCTACTATCGTGGGCGGCAGTTGAATCGTCGGCAGCTTCACGCTAGGCGTATTTGGCTTGACGACCTGGGGATCGGGAGACATTTTCGGCAGCGGGCCTTTTGTAGCCGGAAGCGAATTGTGATCTCCGCCTCCTCCGCCGCCATCGTCCCTTTTTCCGCGCGGCGCGTTTGACAGTGTGTCATTTGATTTGGGTTCAAATAAGGGAATCACTATCAAGTTCGGAATTCCCGCGTCATCGGCGTGCTTAACAAACATTGTCCGCCAGCCGACGACAGCTATAACGACCAGCAATGACACGTGCACTATCACTGCGATTGCGAGCCCGGTGTAGATTCGCTGTTGGCGCTTCGCGTCTTTCGTCCCGGGAGAAAACAGCTCTTTAAGAAATGCTCGGGGATCGCCGGCAAGCTCACGTACCGCGGCCTGGCCTTCTTCAACCAGGCGCGAGACTAGACTTTTCTGTTCGATTAACGAGAACGGCGGGGAGTCAGCGTGGCTCGAACTTCCAACAAACTGAGTTGTCATTACTGAAGCCATCTCGGAGTGAGCCACTCGACCGGAAGGACATACTCTTAGACGTGCGAAGGCCACGGTCGTCGATCGACCGTGGCCTCCATCAAAGTGTTATCTCAAGTTGAACTCGATCGCAACAGGCAGCCAATAAGAAACCGGTTGCCCGCTCTTCATAGCCGGCTTGAATCTCAACTGATACGCGGCCTGTATCGCCTGTTCATCCAATCCGTCGGGAAGCCCACGCATTATCTTGACCTGCTTCACCTGTCCGTCGGCGCCCACAAGCACGCGAGCACTGACGTTGCCCTGAATCTTGTTCTTGCGAGCTTCTTCCGTGTAGCGAGGCTGCGGGTTGTTCAAAGGAATTGGCTTCGTGTCGACGCTTGTTGCCGGTCCGCCGTTCCCGCCGCCGAGCCTCGGGTCGCCGCCGCCCATGTTGTACCCGTTACCTGGGCCTACGCCTCGCCCGTTGCCCGGCCCCATGCCGCCGCCTTCACCCGTACCCATTCCTCCGCCGGAACCAGGGCCCGCTGAGGGCGGACCGGGTACGCCGTTGGGCAAGCCGGTCATCGCGAGTTCATCGCGTTTAGGCTCGAGTCGCGGATCAACCTGAACAGTTTCAGGAACCGGCAATGAAGGAGGCCGCGGAGTCGGCTCGGGTCTTGGAGCGATGAGTGGAGGAGTAAGAGAGAACTTGGGCAACTGGCCTTTTGAAGCCGGCGTCGGAGTATTTCGACCGCCGCCGCCGCCGCCGCCAGCTTTTTCCTTGGCTTTCGGTTTCTCGATCTCAACCGGTTTGAAGTCCTCTGGATTCACCCAGTGAATCGCAAGTTCCCCCTGCGGATCACTCTTGGCCTTCGCGTGAATTGACCAGAGGATCAATATCGCGCCAAAGAAGCAGGCATAGACCACGATGCCAATTGCCAGACCGAATCTCAGAAGCATTTTGCGTCGATGCCCGCCGACGCCGTCACTCTTGAAGGCACTAACGACATATGATTTTGGGTTCTGGCGAAATTCCCTACTCGCTTCCAAACCCTCTTTGATAAGCCGAGTAGCGATAAATGGTTGATGAAGGAAGGTGTTTGCGAATAATGCTTTTTCTTGCATTTCCCTTTCTCCGAAAGCCCCGTGCTGCATCCGATTGGCGCCGCAACTAGCTCTGAGGTTACAAGAGGGAAACCCCTCTACACATCCTGTTCCTGCGCGCCATCTTCATTCAGCGGTTGGTTGAGACGGCTGCTATATTGTCCCTTGGCGCTCTAACCGATGTCAAGAACAAACATTTTTCCAGATTAGACGACATTAATTCGGCGCTGAGCACTTCAAAGACTACATTTGTAGAATGGCTCCAGCGGCGCCGACTTGCAGCTTTACTTCGACGGAGCGCCGCCTAATTCTTAGTGCTTCCATCGAGGAGCGAAGATGCCCGGCCGTACCGCAGACTTCAGTCTGTGCCCTATCAAACCGTAGCCAGTCAATCTTACGGACTGAAGTCTGTGCTACTTCGGCAACCCGCCGCTAGAACTCAGCAACAAAGCGCAAGACTTTAACGGCACGTTTTGATTCAATCCAATATCCACTACCGCAGTTCGGACGGGAACGCTTCAAAGAGCCGTTCAGAAAGAGGAGATTCTCAATGCCGATCAATAACCAGAAGACGCCAATTCCAATCGAGGACGCGAAAGGCAGACTGGGAGTGCTGCTGGTCGGACTCGGCGCGGTGAGCACAACGTTTATCGCAGGAGTCGAAGCCATCAAGCGAGGGATAGCCGAGCCGATCGGCTCGCTGACCCAGATGGGAACGGTTCGATTAGGCAAGCGAACTGATAACCGCACGCCGATGATTCGTGATTTCGTTCCGCTCGCTTCCATCGACGATCTAGTCTTCGGCGCGTGGGACATATTCGAAGAAGACGCCTATGAATCGTCGCTTCACGCGGGCGTGCTCGAGCGCGACCTGGTCAATCAGCTCAAAGCGGAGCTTCAGCGGATCAAGCCGATGAAAGCCGTCTTCGATCAGAAATACGTCAAACGGCTCAACGGCACGCACGTCAAACAGGGTGCGAACAAGATGGAGCTTGCGAAACAGTTGATGGAGGACATCGAGAGCTTCAAACGGACAAATGAGTGTGATCGACTCGTGATGGTCTGGTGCGCTTCAACAGAAATCTTCAAGAAGCCAAGCGAAGCACACGATGATTTGAAGTCATTCGAGACCGCCATGATTAACAACGATGACGCAATCGCGCCGTCGATGATCTACGGTTATGCGGCGCTGAAGTCAGGAGTGCCCTTCGCGAATGGCGCGCCCAACCTTACCGTCGATGTTCCGGCGCTGACAAAGCTCGCGGTCGATCAGGGACTTCCGGTTTGCGGCAAGGACTTCAAGACGGGTCAGACGCTCATGAAGACGATGATCGCGCCCGGTTTGAAGTCGCGCCTGCTGGGATTGCACGGCTGGTTCTCTACAAACATTCTCGGCAACCGCGACGGCGAAGTGCTCGACGACCCGGAGTCGTTCAAGACCAAGGAAGAGTCGAAGCTTTCGGTGCTCGAATACATCTTGCAGCCTGATGTATACCCGACGCTCTACAAAGACTTCAGTCACATCGTGCGGATTAACTACTATCCGCCGCGTGGGGACAACAAGGAAGGATGGGACAACATTGATATCTTCGGATGGCTCGGCTACCCGATGCAGATCAAGATTGATTTCCTTTGCCGTGATTCGATACTGGCGGCGCCCATCGTCCTCGATCTTGCTTTGTTCATGGATTTGGCCAAGCGCGCGGGCATGCGCGGCGTCCAGGAGTGGCTGTCATTTTATTTCAAGAGCCCGATGACCGCGCCCGGCCTGTACCCCGAGCACGACCTGTTCATTCAGTTGATGAAGCTCAAGAACACGTTGCGCCATATGAAAGGCGAGGAGCTGATCACACACCTTGGGCTTGAATATTACGACTGATTTTCAGCGATGAAAGAAAAACAAGTGGCCGCCGAGCCAGTGCGCACGGCGGCCACTCTTCGTTGGTCGATCAGCGCTAGGCTGCTTGCGAGGCAGTCTCTCGACGGCGTCGCGTTGCCAACATAGCGATTCCTCCAGCGAGTGATCCGCCGACAATCGTGAACGCAATCCAAAGGATCATCTGTGGCAGAACCGCGATCTGGATGAACTTCGACCAGAAACTGGGGAACTCGACTCCGGGAGGTCCCAGGCTGTAGTGCGTGTCCCAGTTTCCCTTGATCGAGAAGTACATAATGATAAGCACCGGTATGCGAGCCGCGTAGCCGTAGGCGAGCAGAACTTTTGCAAGAGCCGGCCAGGAGAAAAACGGGAGAACCGCGCCGCCCACCATCAAAACCAGGCCGGCGATCTCTTTACCAGGAAACCTGATGTTCGTAGCGTCGGCCGGCGCGATCAGAAACGCGCCTCCGAACATAACAACCAGCCCGAGTAGCGCAAAAACTATCGCGCGGCCCGCACTCGCCGGCGCTTCGCCCGCGGAAGCGAGCTTTAGTGCGAAGTAGGCGCCAAACACAAAAGCCAGCCACGTGATCCCGATGATCGCGCCGCCTCCCCCCGGTGACCTGCTGAACAGAACTGTTGGCCAATGTTGTAGCTCGCCGATCAAACGCAACAGCGTGATCGCCAAAGTTATCACGCTTGGAATGAGGATGAGCTGCGTAATGTTTATTCTGGAGTTTGTGCTGTCCGCCATTTTCGCTCCTTTGTTTGTGTTAGGGACTTTACAGACGCGTTATGTCTGGGCCTCTCGCCCAACCAATTCGCGCCGATGAACGATTGCTGTTGCTATGCTTCCGAAAAGTGCTCCCGCCCGGATATTAACCAGGGATCAGACGCGGTGCTCACGGATCCCTGAGAAGAAGCAGATTCAGCCATCGAGCCTCCTGCTTGTTCGATCATCTCCGGGTCGCTCCCGCCGATCCGAAACGACCTGATTGGCGCTCTTTCTAAAGAATCGCGTCGGGGCCTCAGACGCCTGGTCAAGTTCCGGAATACCGTATATCACAAGTGTCAGCGCCGGACAATTCGGTTCATTCTTCGACACACCGTGTGCCGGTGGCGGCTATCCTTGCATGCAAAAAGTTGCGGGTGCTACTATCGGGACTTCAATGAACAGGCCCCGGTTCTTGCTTCAGCTTTGGCGGCGGAATTGAGTGGAGGACTCGACGAACATGAAAGCTACCCGCAGGGCGAAGATAACAGCGCTCGGACGTTACGTCCCGCCGAAGGTCGTCACCAACTACGACCTTGCAAGCCGCATCGACACAAATCACGATTGGGTAGTTGAGCGTACCGGTATTGTCGAACGGCATTGGGTCGAGCCCGGAACGCCGACTTCAGAGCTCGCCGCGCAGGCGGTGGGTGACCTGCTCAAGAATCGTGGAATCGAAGCCAGCGAAGTCGAGCTGATCGTCGTCGCAACCGTCACGCCGGACATGTTTTTTCCGGCGACCGCCTGCATAGTCCAAAACAAAGTTCGAGCCACCAACGCATGGGGCTTTGATCTCTCGGCCGCCTGCTCGGGCTTCCTTTATGCGCTGACTGTGGGCGCCAAGTTCATAGAGTCGGGGGCGCACGACAAGGTTGTCGTAGTGGGCTCGGACGTGATGACCTCAATTACAAACCTGGAAGATCGCTCGACGTGCGTGTTGTTCGGCGATGCAGCGGGCGCAGTTCTTCTGGAGCCGAGCGACGAAGAAGAATTCGGCATCCTGGACTACATGCATGAGGTGGATGGTTCGGGAGGCGAATTTCTGTATATGCCCGCCGGGGGTAGTCTGAATCCTGCTTCGCATGAAACGGTAGACAAGAAGATGCATTACGTGCATCAAGAGGGCCAGCCGGTGTTCAAGTACGCTGTGCGCAAAATGGGCGAGATCAGCCGCGGCATCCTCGAGAAAAATGGATACGAAGGCAAGGATCTGGACTTGTTTATTGCGCATCAGGCAAATCTACGTATCGTGAACGCGGCGGCCGACAGGCTGGGACTCGAAGAGAACAAGGTAGTCAAGAACATTCATAAGTTCGGGAACACGACCGCCGCTACCATCCCGCTTGCGATCGGAGACGCGCTTGACGACGGGCGGCTCAAGAAGGGGAAACTGGTGGTGTTTGCGGCTGTGGGAGCGGGCTACACCGCAGGTTCTATGCTTATGCGCTGGGCCTACTGAGCGGCTTGGTCTTTCCAAAAGAGCGGGGCGGATTTCGATCGGTGTCGAAATCCGCCCCGCTTCTTTCATGAGCTGCGAGTCTAGAGAGAGCCAATCAGTAGCTGTGCGTTGAAGCGCCATCCGCAGAAACAGAGATGCCGCCGGCCTCCTGGATTATCTTCACCCCCACGCTCGCGCCGATCCGCGTAGCGCCGGCGTGGATCATCTCCTGGGCCTGTTTCAGGTCCTTGACTCCTCCTGAAGCTTTGACGCCCATCTGACCACCGACGACCCGTCGCATCAAAGCAACATCCGCTACCGTCGCTCCCCCCTTGGCGAATCCGGTCGAGGTCTTGACGAAATCGGCCCCGGCTTCTTTCGCAATCAGACACGCGCTGACTTTTTCATCATCCGTCAGCAGGGCTGTTTCAATTATCACTTTGCAGATGTAACCACTCTCGTGAGCGACGTCCACAACGCCTCGAATGTCGCGCGAGACCAGATCGTTATCGCCGGACTTGAGCGCGCCGACGTTGATCACCATGTCAAGCTCGCTCGCCCCGTCGAAGATTGAGCGCCGCGCTTCATACGCCTTGGTGTCCGGTGAATTCGCGCCAAGCGGAAACCCGATTACAGTGCATACCTTCACGCCGCTGCCTCGCAGGGCACACGCAGCCTCGCGCACCCAAATCGGATTTATGCAAACCGAGGCAAACCCGTAGCGCACGCCTTCCTCACAGATTTTCAATATCTCGTCGCGCGTCGCATCCGGTTTCAGCAATGTGTGATCGATGTGCCGGGCAACTTCGCGCGCCGCCTCGCTCTCTGCGCCCGTAAGGCCGAACCGCACACCGCCCTCGGCCATCAACGAATGCATGCGATCCGGACATTTCACAAAACACTCATCGTGCTGCAGGTGGCATTCACTCGCGGACGAACCGAGCCGCGCCAGAATCACGTCGGTGATTTGCGAAACTAAAGCTTCAATGTTTGATTCATCCTGCATAAGCATCCGCATCTTATGAATCGAGCGCTGTTGGCGCGAGCAAATGAATCACGCCCCGGCCGATTCGATTCCTTTTTCCCCCGGTTTCATTTCTCCGGCTATCGCGCGTGTCTTCAGCGCTTCAAGCAGGGCATAAGGCACCTCAAGATCGCCAAGACCGGTGACGAGATCAATGTCAGGCTTGTAGCTCCCGTGATAATCACTTCCTCCGGTTATTAACAACTCATGTCGCAGGGCAATCTCAGAATACCTTGAACGCTGGACGGGAGAATGCCGGCTATAGATTGCTTCTATCCCATCCAATCCAAACGCCGCCAGTTCGGCCACCAACTCGTCTGCGGCTTCATAAGAAGACAGCTTAAGTTGATAAGGATGCGCCAGCACCGCGACTCCGCCGGCTCCGTGGATCAGTTCTATCGCGTCGCGCGGCGACAGCCGGGCTTTTTCGACATACGCTGGTGCGCCTTTCTTCAAGAGCCTGTCGAAGGCCTCTTGAATGTTCCGCACATATCCCTTATTGACCAGCACGCTCGCAAAGTGCGGCCTGCCGATAACATTGTTTCCGGCCAACTGAGCTACTTCTTCATAGTTGATGTCGAAACCCAGCCGTTCCAATCGGCGGGCAATCTCCGGGTTTCTCTTCTCGCGGGCATTCTTCAACATTGCGAGCTGTTCCTTGAGCGCCGGCGACTCGCCGTCAATCAAGTAACCCAGGATGTGCATCGTGCCGGGAGAAAAGTCGGCGCTGATTTCGATCCCGGGAATAAACTCAATACCGAATCCATCGGCGGCGGCTCGCGCTTCCGCGAAACCATCGACCGTATCGTGATCGGTGATCGCAATCGACCGAGCGCCCTTCGAGCTCGCCTTCGCAATTAATTCTTTCGGACTCGCGCTGCCGTCTGAATGAGTGGTATGAGCGTGTAAGTCGATAACGCCGTCTGACATCGGCAACGATATTATCCGGCGGTCGCGAGCGCAGTCAATTGAATGAAATCAAGACGGTTGAGGACGCGAAAGATGCGACTGGAGCCGGTTTCGTGCCACTGGCACCAAACTGGCTCCCAGAGCCAGTTTCACGGCACCTGCCACACAAGCGGCTCTGGGAGCCTGTTACGTCGTTGCTATATTTTTCAACGAAGAGTAATGCTGCGTTCGTGGCGAACGCTTATGAAAATGCTTTCGCGCAAATACGCGCTCCGGGCTGGTGCCTTGAAAGTGGCTCTGGTAGCCGTTTTCAAGGATAGCGAGATCTACGTCTGTTCTATTTCCTTTCAATGCGAAAAAAAAAGTTGACAACAACGCACGATGCAAATTATATACAACAATATGTTGTATAACATTTACTCTAGTATACAAGAGTAGCAATGCTACAGTATCTTGTATGCGAGGTAAAACTTTAAGAAAGGAGAACACACAATATGGCAACTGCAAAGAAAGGCGGCGCAAAGAAGGCCGCGAAGGGCGGCGCGAAGAAGGGTGGTGCCAAGAAGGGCGCCAAGAAGCGATAGCAAAACGCCGCTACGCAAAACGGGGGTTCTCTTGTGAGAACGCGGGGATGGGTGACCATCCCCTTTTTCTTTCTACCCTTGCTCGAATCCTCGCCGCCGCATGAATGAATCTCCGGCATTGTTGTAAACTGATTCTCAATATGAGCATCGAACGAGATGAACGCCCATGGGGAATGTATGAAGTACTCGCCGAAGGCGAAGCGTACAAGGTAAAACGTATTGAAGTGCGGCCAGGTCATCGGCTCAGTCTGCAAATGCACCAAAGCCGCACCGAGCACTGGGTCATCGTCGCCGGAGAAGCTCTGGTTACACTCGGCGAACGCGAGATCCGCTTGCGCGCAAATGAAGAAACAATCATTCCCCGGCAGACCAAACACAGAGTAGCAAACCCCGCCTCAACGCCCCTGGTGTTTATCGAGGTTCAGTGCGGCTCTTATCTCGGTGAAGACGACATCACGCGATTTGAAGATGACTACGACAGGGGCTCCTCCGGCGGGAGTGCTTCAGATCCTGGATGAGCTGTGGATTGCGAGTGCGCTTAGACTTGCACTTGCAGATTCACCGACGAACTCCGTTCGGAGTTCTCCGGTTCGATCGCGTACAGATCCGGCTCGCCATCCGGGCGCGTCTGCCATCGCTTGTGCACCCACAGCCACTGTTCAGGGTAACGCCGGGCGTACTCTTCAATCACTTTCGTGAAGCGAGCGGTGTTCAACTTCACCTCTTCCTTGAAGTCACCGGTTCGTACCAACGGTATCTCGGGCTCGAACCGAAGCCGGTGTTTTCTCGCTCGTTCGTCCCATATCAAAAAGCCCGGAACGACCGGCGCGTCAGAACGCAGAGCAAAAACCGCGAGCCCTGTAGTCGAGCACGCTGGCATTCCGAAAAAGTCACAGAACACTCCTTGATCCGCCAACGTGTTGACATCTATCAACAAGCCAACGTCATCTCCCCGTTTCAGAACTTCGAGCACGGGTTTGACTGCCCTGTTCTTGTTTATCGTGCGATTGCCGGACAACTCGCGATAGCCGCTGATCATTCGATCCAACAAGGGATTGTCGAGAGGGCGAACCAAAAAACTCAGCGGGTGGCCGTAAACTCCCTGCGCAAACGCGCACAACTCCCAGGCGCCGACGTGCCCGGTAAGCATCAGCACACCGCGCCCGCGCTCGGACGCGCGCCGGTAGTTTTCGAAGCCGTCGTATTCCACAAGCTCTGTGATGTTGTCGGACGTTATCCTGGGAAACTGCGAGAACTCTCCCAGAAGCCTGCCGAGATTAATGAAGACGCCTTTGACTATTGCGCGTCGCTGGTCGATTGTGAGATCGGGCATGGCAAGGTCGAGATTTCTGTGGCCAACACGTCGTAGCCTTCCATGCAAATGGTAAGCTGCGCGGGCGATCAGCTTGCCCGACCAGATGGCCGCCGCGCGCGGAAGCAGTCCCAGGAACTTAAGCAAGATCCAGGCGGGAATGAATTCTAACGCATTGCGAAGGGTGCTTCTCTTTCCGGCAGGCACGCGGTCAAACTAGCACGCCCCAAAAAGGAGTGTCAAACATTGGCTAAGTCAAATGCCCGAATCGACTCCGCACCAGCCGTAGCCCGGAGGATGCGATTTGCGATCGAGCATACAATCAGGCCGGGACGGAGAGAGCCCGTTGAATGCCTCTTCAGACCAGTCAACAGGCCCCCAGGATAAGTCGAGGATTTTCAAACCGATGCGTAAGTTTGATCGGTTATTGCTTTCGCTTCGCGGTCCAGGTTCCTTCTCCCATTTCGCCAAAGCTTGCGCTGCCCTTCATGCTGTCCTTGCCATCAATCTTGCCGGTATAGTTGATGGTCAAGTCCTGGCCTTGCGCATTGACCTTGACGGTGAACTTAACGTCCGCGCCCTTGACGGTTCCGGTAAGGGGAGCCTCTCCGAACTGTCCCTTGTAGCTCCCGCTCAGATTCTCGCCGTCCTGTTTGAAAGTGAAGGTTGGGCTGCCGCTGCCCGCTTGTGTTTCAACCGCGAAGTTCCAAACGCCGCTGATGTTGGCAGCGCCGCCGCTTGAGGCTTGCGGAGCGGCTGCCGGTGCGGGCGCGGCGCCTTCCTTATGCGGCACGGCCGACCACGAGCCGGTTGCGAAACCGCCAAAGTCGGCATCGCCCTTCATCGAATCCTTCTCGACTTTCCCCTTGTACGTGAAGACCATATCCTGACCCTGAACATTCGCGGTCATCACGAAAGTAATATCGTTGCCCTCGACCTTGACGCTGTCGAGCGGCCGCTCGCCGCGCGGCGATTTCATCGCTCCCGTGAGCTTTCCGCCGTCCTGCTTGATGACAAGCATGGAATCGCGCTTGCCTTGCGGCGATTCGATGGTAATGTCCCAACTGCCGACAACGCTCGCGCTCTGAGCTGGGACGACGCTGCAAGTGACGACCAGCAGGACGAAAGCTGTGCTGAGAATTCTCTTCATGGGTTTCTCCTTGAGATGTAGTTTAGTGCTCCGTTCGGCTATGGAGAGTGCAAGTCAAAAGCATATATATTCTGGATACCGATGTCACGTAAAACCAAGACTGAATCGTCCGGGCCCAGACCCATCCAGGGTCCGAAAACTCCTGATGCCTGACGTAGATCCTTCAACGTCGCCCAACGTTCGAGCTTAGCGTCCTTGATTCGTACGCGGTAGACTGCAGGGTCGTCCTGATAAAGACTCCTAAAATAGACGTAGTTGCCGTCGCGCGACCACTTAGTGCTGCCTATGTTTATCCTGACTGACTCATTCGACTTTTGTATTCTCACCAAGTGAGTCCAATTTTGCTGATTCAGATCATAGAGCATTACACTCTCTGCATTACCAGAAATAGCGGTGATGAAGCCTCCTCTCGGCGACCAGCGTGGCGCAAACAAGCCTTCGGAACCTGGCAGCATGGAAACCTCTTGTGTTCTTAAAGAGAATAAGTAAATAGCTGATGTGCCGAGGGCTCTTTCTCCGCTCCAAAAGGCAAGCGTACTGCCATCTGGTGCCCAGGCAGGGCCATACTCATTTTCATCCCCTGATATGATTTGTTCCGAGCTGCCGCCGTCAGGCGAAACCAGATAAATCTTCATCTTTTGTTTTTCAGTTGACGTAGCAGTGAAGGCCACTTGACGACCATCTGGAGACCACTGAGTGCCGTAAGCTCGCATCGGTGGAAAACTGATTTGTCTACGGTCGCTGCCATCCGCCCTGCATATCCACAAGTTGCCCTCTGGATATGTCACATAAGTGATCCTTTCACCGTCACTCGAGTAGTCCAAATAATCAGCAGATATCCCGGGAAGATATCTAACCCACTGTTGCGTCATTGCATCATACCTGACGATTTCTCCGAGCCGTTGTTCACCGATTGCGAAGAGTTGATTACCGTCTTTACTTAGAACCGGGGACCGGAAGCTCATTGGGCCATCAGTCAACTGTATCGGCTCGCGACTTGCCCTTCCCAACATTCCCGCCTTTTCACTAATCGCCCAGATATTCGTCATCTGGTTACGGGTGGCCTGAAAGAGAAAGTACTTCCCGTCAGGGGTCCAGTCGCCGCAGCATTCCGCGGGAGGATTGCCCCATCCAGGAAGCAGCGGACGCACACCGGTTTCATTAGCCTCCATCTCCCACAGTGACGTCGAGCGATTTCTAAGATCGCGTACCTCGAAGCGCAGCAGCTTTCCATCCGGAGACCAACGCAGATTGTACGGTAACCCGGAATATACATTAACCAACTCCCGTGATCCGCTTCCATCGTTGTTGGCTAAGTACAATGTGGAGCCATTAGCGTAAACAATGTGCCTTCGATCTGGCGACCAGGCACCTGCGTGCCCGCGCAAATCACCCAGCGGGCGAGGTGAACCACCCGACACCTTCATAACCCAAAGGCGCATTTCAGTTTCTATGGTCGCCTCGTTTCCGAGGAGAAGTTCGGTGTGATCCGGAGAGATGTCGACTAGAACTGAATTAGCGAACGGCACGGGGATCTTCTCCATTTCGCCCCCGGTATTCACCATTTGAAAAAGTAATTTGTTCCCGTCTACCAATTCTGAAAAATAAAGTCGCAAGCCATCCGTGACAATCGGGTTGGTCTTCGCATGGCCATCGTTTGTAATTGGGAACGCATGCGAAACTCGAAGCGGCGGGAGTTGCTTCGAGCCATGGAGGATGAGATAGAAGATAACCGCCGCGAGCAATATGAGTACGACGGCTCGTATTATCCGCTTATGATTTCCAACGGTATCAATTAGACGCCTGCCCGTTGAAGCTGCGCTCCCCGAAATCCTGTCATCAACTCGAACATCTGAGGTCTTAGCAGCATCGGATGGTTCCGCCGCAATAGCCGGATCGGTTTGCGGCGGAACCCGCTCGGGAGCAACATTCTTCTCAGCAGTCACGGACGCTGGGGCTTGCTGCTCGAAAGGCGGGTCCCGGGCCTCATCCCATATCCTGCGAACCTCACAGTCAAAGAGATATCCTTGGCTTCCTATCGTTTTGATGCACTGGTGTCCGTAGCGGCTTTGGCCCAATATCTTTCTGATCTTTGACACGTGAACGTTGATATTATTAGGCGTGGTTACGATTCCATTCCAAACCTCTTTGCGGAGTTCCTCTATCGTAACAACGCGCGTACCGTTTTGAAGCAGAAGTAGCAGGATATCGGACACTTTTACGGTAAGGGGCACAACTTTTCTATCACGCAATAGCAGGCGTTTTTGTGGGTCGAAGCGGAACTCGTGAAATTCATATAAGACCTTTCGTTGGCGATCCATACCTGCCTCTGAAAGTGCGGGTGAACATTTATTAATAGTTATTACCAAACTTTCATAGGAGCTGCAACACATCCTTCCCTCTATGACTTAAGCCACACTCGACGCGAACTTCAGTTCAACAGATTGCACTTTCCGCACACGATTTGTTCAACCTGCGTTCTGTGGCTCAAGCGGACTCACTACGCAGATAGTCAGCTTTGAGCGCCGTCGGACCTGCTCCAACAATTCTTGCGGCAGGATAACCGAAACGTCGAGTTCAAATTCTTGGAGGTACGATCTATGTTTGGCAAAGCCTTGATGATTCTCGCAACGGTCTTGACCCTGTCGCAGGTTAGCTCGGCCACGGACTACTACGCGACACCCTCTGGTGCGGGCAACGGCAACGGATCGAGTTGGTCGAATGCACTTCCTCAATCACAACTCGAGACCGCTCTCGACGCCACAATGCAGCCGGGCGATGTGCTTCATTTAGGTAGCGGCACATATTCTCAACCAATCCATCTGGATTCAAGCGGAACGGCTTCTAATCCGAAGCGGATTATTGGGGAAAGTACAGGCGGCGGTCTGCCCCTGATGGATATGGGAGATTGGTCGCGCAGCAATCCGACAACCGGAACATGGTCGGCGATCGGCATCGCAAATGGTGCGAGTTTCTGGACTATAGAGAATCTGATCATCCAGGATGTTGTCTACGCAATCAGACCGAGCGACCCTTTCACAGGACGTCACATCGGCATTACGTTCCGAAATCTAACAATCCGAAACTGCGAGCATGCGATGTACATTTACGACGCAGCGAATTGGTTGATCGAAAACATCAATGCGAGAGAATATGCGAAACAGGGCGTCCGCTTCGACCACAACTGCAACGGCATAGTAGTGCGCAACTGCAGCGCTGATCTTAGCGGCGGTGACACGACTTGGTATGATGATGCGGAACAATATCCATTTGGATTCCTTGTAAATGATCCAGGCAACGATGCCGCTGGTCAACCCAGGCCGCCAAACTCAAACATCATCTTCGAGGACTGCCTTGCCCAACACAACCGGACGAACAAGCAGGGCGACACCTATTGGAACGGTGACGGCTTCGTCATCAACCAAGGGAACACGGGCGCTTTCAAGTTCGTCCGATGCCGAGCGCTGGACAATGAAGACGGCGGTTTTGATGTCAAGGCTGATGTAACGATGATTGATTGCATCGGTTTTCAGAACAAACGGAGTTTTCGATTCTGGAGCGGCAGTTCGTCTATGAGCAATTGTGTTTCCGGGTACCCGCAGAAACGAGGCGGTTGTTGTACCGTAGACGGTGTATGGGTGCATGATGCAATCCTCGCTATGAAGTTTTGCACGATCCACGGATCCGGAGATTACGGTGTGGAGGAAGATAGTGCCGGCCAGGTCACCCTATATGACAGCGTAGTATCCTTCACCGGAGCTTCCGGCACTTTTACGTCCGGCAACGTCACTGTTGCGAGCAGCTCAGTCACGTACCGGCCCGGCTCTGGTGTTGATCCCCAATTTGTAAATCCGCAGGCGAGTTGGAATGGAATCGGGAGCAATATGAACAGCAATACGTACGGCACTTCCAAAGGCTACCTCCAGGATTCGAATTCTAATCCTCAAATCTCGGATTACCAGATTGTGCACACTCTCAACGCGCCCACGATCGACGGTATTGTTGAACCAACTTGGGGCTCTGCCCTCAGTCGGGCTATAGGGAATATTGTTGTCGGCTCTGTGGCCGGCGACAATGACCTTTCGGGCAGCTTCCGCGCTTTCTGGGACGCCAACAATCTCTACGTGCTGATAGAAGTAAAGGACGAAGCTCAACAAAACGACTCCGGTGCTCAGACGTGGAACGACGACAGCGTTGAAGTCTACGTGGATGCGAATAACGATAAGCCAAGCACCTACGGGAGCAACGATTACCAGTACCGTTTTACCTGGACCGGCGGCTCGCTGGGGATCGAAGAGACCAAGCATGCCGCTACAACTGGCGTATCCGCCTCGCGTATGGTCACCGCGAACGGATATACCGTCGAGGTGAGGTTGCCTTGGAGTACGCTGGGTCAAGGCGCCGTTGCGAGCGGCGCTCTTCTGGGTCTGGACGTGCACGTTAACGATGATGATGATGGAGGCAGCCGGGACGGAAAGAGAGCGTGGTTTAACACCCTGGATACTTCCTGGCAGAATCCCAGCACGTTTGCTACGGCCAGACTCGTCGCCGTTCCGGCCGATCACGAAATTGTCCAGACGGATTTAGCGCCGTCCATCGATGGCAACGTAGAGGCGTCGTGGAGTTTTGCAAACAGACAGACTATTGCCAACGTTGTGGTCGGCTCTGTGACGAATGAAAGCGATCTGTCTGGGAGCTTCCGCACGCTCTGGGATAGCACTAACGTCTATGTCCTGGTTCAAGTGACTGATGACGCCCAACGGAATGATTCCGGCGCGCAAACCTGGAACGATGACAGCGTAGAAATCTACATAGATGCTAACAACGACAAGCAGAGCGTCTACGGGAGCAACGATTATCAGTACCGTTTCACCTGGACAGGCAGTTCCCTGAACATCGAAGAGACCAAGCATGGCGCCACCACCGGAGTCACCGCTTTGCGAGCTGCAACTGCCAATGGCTATACCATCGAGGTGAAGTTGCCCTGGAGTACGTTGGCTCAAAGCACCGTGGCTGTAGACGGGCTCCTGGGATTGGATGTGCATATCAACGATGATGACGACGGAGGTAGCCGAGACGGGAAGAAAGCCTGGTTTAATACCGTGGACACATCATGGCTGAATCCCAGCACGTTCGCGACCGCCAGGCTCGCCGGCGTTCGTTGATGGCATCCTATGGGGTCGCGAACGACGCGACTTCCGGCTGACGGGTGTATTAAGAAGCGCTGTCTTCGGAGTAATACTTCTGCATCTTCCGATAAAGAGTCTTGCGACCGATGCCCAGTATCTGAGCAGCGCGCGTTCGATCACCGCGAGTGTACGCGAGTGTCTGCATGATCATTCGCTTTTCAGCTTCATCGATGGTCGTGCCGACCTCGACCTCGATCGTCTTGCTGGGCTCGGCGCCGCGAACGGCGTGCGGCAGGTCATCCACCGCTATCATTCTGCCCTGGGCGATGATAACCGCGCGCTCCATTGCGTTCTCGAGCTCACGCACATTGCCCGGCCAGTCAAAGCGCCGGAGCCACTCGAGCGCTTTCTTGGTTATACCGGTGATGTTTTTGTTCGCGCGCTTCTTATAGATCTCGAGAAAATGCGTCGCAAGAAGCGGAATGTCTTCGACGCGTTCCCTGAGCGGCGGCAGTTTAATCGGATAGACGTTGAGGCGATAGAAGAGGTCGCGGCGGAAACGGCCGTCGCGAACGGCTTCCTCGAGGTCCACGTTAGACGCCGCGATAACGCGCACGTCCGTCTTGACCACCTCGTTCCCGCCAACGCGGGTGAACTCTCCGTTCTGCAGCACCCGAAGCAGTCTCACCTGCGCCGATAGCGACATCTCCGCGATTTCATCCAGGAACAACGTGCCATCGTTAGCCTCTTCGAACTTACCGATCCGGCGCGCGCGCGCATCGGTGAACGCGCCCTTCTCGTGCCCGAACAGTTCTGACTCGAGCAGCGTCTCGGGAATTGCGCCACAGTTAATCTTAATGTAGGGCTTTTCGGCTCGCGATGAGCGCGTCTGAATCAAGTCTGCCATCAACTCTTTGCCGGTGCCCGACTCGCCCTGGATCAGCACGGTGGTGTAGTTGTCTGCCACGTAAAGCGCCATCTGCATCGAGCGCATGAAGTTGTCGCTCTTACCGACAAGCCCGCTGCCCGAGTGCTGGCTGTTGGCATGCTCGAGTTCGCGTCGCAGTCTGAGCACTTCCGCCGAGAGCCGGGCCTTCGACAATGCGATGGCCAGTTGATCGGCGATGCCCAGCGCCAGGGCGGTCACCTCGTTCGCAAACGACTGCTGGGGCTCCGGCCACAACAACACCAGCGCGCCGAATATCTTGTCTTCGATCAGAATAGGCGCGATGATCGCCGCGCCCGCACTAAACACCTCGGTCAGGAACGAACGCGCGTACTCGTGCTGAGCCGGGCTGAGGATCTTGAGCATCTGCCCGCGCCCGACCGTCTTTGGCATGAGATCGAGGATCGGAAACTTTAGTGATGGACGTTTCAGAATGTCATCCGCATTGCCGTTCGCCGTTCGCAGGTTAGTGAAATGAATTTCGCTGTTGTTTGCGTCGATGATCGCCAGGCAAGCGGCCTGAATTCGAAGCAGGTCAAGCGAGCGATCGAGTATGCGTTCGATGACCTCTGTAAAATCGGACCCGGTGTTGATGTCGTTGGCGATCTCCAGCAACGCTTTGTTTATTCGCGCCTCGCGTTCTTTCTCGGTGTAGATATGTGTATACCGGTAACCGATGGCGATATGCTGGGCCAGATTGCGAAGGAAATTTATTTCTTCGTCGTTCCAGTGATACGGTTCGCGGCAATGATGCAGCCCCATCATGCCGAGCAGTTGGAGATTAAACGTAATAGGAACTACCAGAATCGACTTGCTGCCAAAGCCTTCGATCAGCTTCTGAAGAACCGGAGCCACGTCGGGCGACGAGGTGTCTTCGATTGCTTGCGGATTGTAGAGATCAAAGCTTTCCTGCAGGCGTTCAAAGTCCACGCGCAGCTCCACGCCGAGCAGCGAAGGCAGTTCCGGGTTTCCCTCAGACCGATACTCGTGCGTTATGCGCAGATGGTTTTCAGGAGTCAGCGTTATCACGTCGCATCGGTCGACGCCCATCATTTTGCCGACCTCGGTGACCGTCGCTTGAAGAAAGTGGTCGAGGTTTATGACCGAAAAGGTCTCGGAGCCGATGCGGTTGAGAATCGCCTCGCGCGCTTCGTGCATCTTGAGCTTGCGCTCGAGCGAAAGCGTGTCCCTCATTTGATTACCGTGTGAGTGATAGAGCCTGGCTCTCGCCGCCATCCGGGTTGCGCACCTTGATTGGAACCGCTGTGCCTGATGGGAAGGCTTCCTTGGGCACGATCGCAAGGAGCGCCGTGCCGTCGTCGCTTCGCGGCTTACCGTGATAGACGGTCTTGCCTACAATAATCGATGCTCCGGTTTGCATCCCTGAGCCGTACACGATCAGCTTTCCGTTCTTGGCCTTGTAGGTGAATTCCGAAAGCGCTGGTGTGCTAATCGTCACGTTCGCTTTGAGCGCTCCAATCGCGCTCAATCGCCTGCCTCCAATAACATAGTTCCCCAGGTTCGCCCTGACTTCCGCGCCTGCCAGTATTCGCCGCTTCAGCACGATGCCGTTATCGGTTGGGTACTTGGATTTCAGGAGAGCTGCTACGCCCGAAACGAGCGCCGCCGATATTGAAGTGCCGTCCGCCCGCGTATACCAGTCTCGAGAATCGTTTGACTGCGTGCACAGGAAACAATTGCCACGCGCCCGCGTCGTAAGAACCGAGACGCCCGGCGCCGCCAAGTCCACGGTGCTGGGCCCGTATCCGCTTCTTATCGGAAAGGTGTTGAATCCGTCATGCCATATCTCATCATTAAAGTCAGACGCCGCAACCACAATCTGGTTCGGCAGTTTGTAAGACGACGGGTAGATCTGGCTGTAATCCAGGTCATAACCCTCGTTACCCGCTATGCAGACCAGCAAGGCGCCGGCGTCATTCGTGGCGTTTACCGCATCCTCCAACGCCTTAGCCTCATCTGAGTGCGTATCGTCAGAGGTGAGCTTTGTAGTCCAGCTCGCATTGATGATCGAAGCTCCGGCCGCAATCGAATACAGAAGGGATCGCGCGGCATCGGCGACCGTTGCGCTGTATTGAGTGGGATCAGGACCAGTTCGCTTGTAGAACCGTACCGGCATCACCTTTGACTGGCAGATGCCCGTGATGCCGATGTTGTTATTCATCTCCGCCGCAAGGACTCCGGCCATCTGTGTGCCGTGGCCGAACGCGTCTCCGACGTCGCCGTTTGAATCGGCTACATTGAAGCCGTGGACATCGTCTACAAATCCGTTGTGATCGTCGTCGACGCCATTGCCGGCAATCTCCCCCGGGTTGGTGTATATGTTAGCCGCCAGATCAGGGTGCGTGATGTCCACTCCCGTATCGGTCAACGCAACGACTACGTCGGGACTGCCTTTGGTTATCTCCCAGGCCTCGGAAGCCTTGATGTCAACGTTGGGGGTCGATGGGAAAAAGTCGACATTACCATCGTTGTTGGGATCCCACGGAATGCCGGCGCCGAGGTTGACCAATGACCACTGGTCGTAGAACGACGGATCGTCAGGTATCACTCCGCCGAGCTCTATCAGGTAGTTCGGCTCCGCATACTCAACCGCATCAAGCGCTCTGAGTTCGCTGACTATCGAACTGACGTCCGCGCTCGGATCGAATTTCAGGACGAACACGCGATCCAGGCCGCGGCCGGAAATTATGTCGCTGACGCGCTGCATAGCGGCGGTTCTCACAAGCGACTCAGCGGAGCGACTGGATGCGGCGCCGCCCGTGTCGCCTGCCAATCGAGCAACGCTCATGAGTCGTTCGTCTTGATCCGCGGATCGCAACTGACTTGCGCCAGGCTTCAGCTTGACGATGACCTCGCCGGGCGCGTAATTCGACGCTTGCCTGCCGGTCTTCGAAGCCGACACCGTCCTTGAACCGCGAATGCCGGAACAGACCAGAACGAGCGGTAGAATCAGAGCGATAATGAGGAACCGGGCTTTACGCATAGTGCTCAGACTTGCCTTGCTTGGAGAAAGTTGGGAGTTCTTGCTTATAACCTAAAGGGGGCGGTTTTTCAATCCAAATCGGGTTCGCGTGGCCGAGTCGTCGACGCAGGCCAGGGCGCTCATCTTCTTAGATGCTCGTGAAAAACAAATCTATCGGCACTAAGGCACTAAGGGGCACGAAGCCGAGAACATGATGTATGGACCGACTTGGCGCGGCTTCGAGTCTTTGTGTCTTAGTGGCGAGATCCTTGCGCGTCCTGCCAGTCAACTCTCCAAGCTCAAAGATGCGAGTTCCTGCTCAACTCTGCCTCGAGTTCGTTTTAGCTCGAGCAGATAAGGCGGCGCCACTCTGTCCTGACATTCCGCTTTTGTAAGCCGGCAGCGCTCACACGTGCCGTCGATGTCCAATCGAGTGATCGACGGGTCGCGGGTGAACCGAACCGCGCGTTCGAATTCGTCGTCACAGCGAAACCCGAGTGACACGGATGAAGTAGCCGAAGGATTCAGCGCCAGATGCCGCGCCATCGCGACACACAAATACCTGGCATTCGAATCCACGAATCGTGAAACCTGCGCATCGACAATCGGCTCCACAATCTTCTTTCGGCTTGCGCGCTCGCGCTCCAGGTTCTGCAGAATTCTGATCGCAAGCCATCTCCGGCAGTAGTGCTCCTGGACGCTCGTGCCGCCGGGCATCAGGACTTGCGACATGTTGAGGTGCTTCACCAACCGATACTCGGCTCGCTCGTGATTAAACCGAAGGAAGTGAAGCTTGATTCCGAAGTACTCAGGCAACACTTCCGTGAGACGGTACATGAAAATCTCCGGTGTTACTTCATACTTATCCAGATAATCGCGGAAGCGGCGCGGCTGCCAGCGCTCGAGCGCGAAGAATTCTTTCATGTCTGCAAGCACGCTCTGTCGATTGATCAACAACGCGCCGGCGAAATACGAAGCCTTGAAGTCGTTGAGCACTTGCTCGAATGAATCAACGCGCTCGGGCGCCGACGTCATCGCGCGCTCTTTGAGGCCGAGCACCTGGTAGCCTATCTCACGCGCGAGGATGAACTTCCTCTGGCGCTCTGATAACGCCGCGTTGATCAACAACAACGGTGGCTGTTTGTTCTTCGTCACCAGCACGGAACGAAACTGAAGAAGCTGAGGGCGCCGGCTTAGCTGCTTGTCGTCGAGCTGATAATTGAAGCGCTTTTCGATCAGACTCCGCAGATCCGGGAAGCCTGGCGTCGGATCGGATTCAATCTTCGCGGTTCGGACAAATTCATCCACCGCGGCTTCGATCTCGGGGAAATAATTATCGTGAAGCTCCTGGTAGGACCTCAGCGCCGAACGGTACAAGTGCTCGACACCAATGTTGTATTGCTCCGCTATGCCGATGAGCGCGTTGACCAGGGCGCTTGCTTCCAGAGGCTGGCGCGTCATCAGCTCGACTACCTGCGACGGAGAGATACCAAAAAGATGAAACGGGAAATTATGCAGCGCGGCCGAGCCTAGAAAATCAGAAAGAGGACTGAGCTGTTCATCAAGCCTGATCGAGACCAGATCATCGTAGCTTCGTCCGAGCGCTTCGGCCATGCGCGCGATCTTCTCGGCTTTGGGATATTTCTTACCGTGTTCGATCTCGGCAAGATAAGAGGTCGAGAGCTTCGTGCGCACGCCCAGATCGGTGAGAGAGATTCCGGCCTGTTCGCGAAACTTCCGAAGTTTCATGCCGAATATGACTTTGTGATTGAGACCCATAAGCTCGTGCCAAGTCTTCCTAACCGCTTACGCCTTGGAAGCTACGCCGCCGGTTCCAAGCGTCGCTCATTCTGAATCACGACGGTGCGATTGGCATTCGTCTCCGGGACGGGAAGGTGATGTTCCTGCAAGAGACCGACGTGTTCTTCCATTCCCCACTTAGCCTTGTAAAGGCAGTCTTCAAGAGAGTGTCCGACTCCGGTGAATCCTTCAAGATCAGTCGAGTAAAAGCCAAAATAGGTAGGATCCGTCGTAGCCTCGATGACCAGCGAGTACTTCAAATCAATCATGGTGTTTCAGTCCTATCTTGTCCTCTCTTATTCCGGCGCCTTAAGGATAGCATGACACGTTCCGATCGCCGCGCCCTGATGCGCTGGTGGTGGAGTGCGATGTGGCTCACTACGCTAAACCTAGATTCTCGCGGCGTCCCCTCTCACATTCTCAGGCGAGGGAAGAAAAGCGTTACCGCTTATAAAGGGTTTACCCAGGCAGTGAAAGAGCCGAAGCCCTCCGCTTTCTACACACCCAGTCTGAGAACCACTTGGAAAAGCAAAAAGTCCTTTGGCGTGAACCCCAGCGAATACTTTGGATTGCTCCATTTCCCCGCTGGGAAACACCCCAAAAGACTTTGCTGGTGGAGAATTACGCCGTAGGTTTCCTTACAGAGTAATTATGGCAAACTGGTGTTAGTGCAATAGGGGTGTTTATCCACAGGGGCAAATCAGCACCAGTGGTAAGGCGAGGTTGAATCGAGGCATTCGTTTGATTTAGTTCATCCAACAGCCACAGCGGTAGCTGTGAATGGCACCAAGTCCCAATTTAAAGACCCGGCCTGCTCGTAATTCCACCAACAACCATTTACAAACTTGGCTTCAGTATCACTGTCCCGACCCATAACCCATACAAATGAAGCCCAAATTCCGTTTGAAACGTTCTGAATATCGCCAGATAGATATTCTTGATTCGAGCCAAAGCAGACAAGGTTTAGAATGTGGTTGTCGTTTGGGGGGGGGCCGTAGTGTATACGCAACTCACAAGGCTCGTCAGCATCGTATTCGATGTGAACGACATCTTTGCCGGTGCCACCGACAATCAGCCATTGGCCGAGCCAGGGTGAAATTTTGATTGGAGGAACAGAGTTTGGTTGATCAGTCATTTTTATTACTCCTTTACTTTGGTTTATCTTACACAATACTACGTTATAAAGTCTGTTCAATATTGAACGTATTGAGTTTTTTGGGGGCGGCGCAAGGATACTCCCCGCCTTCGGGGAAGTCTGGGCCTTTATCTTGGCTCTGTTTGCTTTGGTTTCGCTCTCCAGAAGAGGCTGAAGCAAGATGTTCATTCGCTGGTCGTGGTTTAAATTACGCAGAATGAGATAGCAGTGCTTGACCCAAAACAAGGTGCGATAGCGCTTCTAACGGAGGACTTTGTTCAGATGTGGCCGTCGATGAAGAACCTGGCGATTGTGATTGCCCGCTCACCTTAGCCACAAGAAGGTGGTCACTTGGAAACCGTGATCTGAGATGAACGCGACTCTCTATGCTTTCGCGGCTTTGCCTTTGGTCTTTGGAGACTGCTGCTGCTCAGAAATAAGCGCCAGGAATGCTCGAGCTGCCTGCGATTGATGCCGGTCCTTGTTGTAGATCAATCCTAAATGACGCTTGAAACGGGCGTCGCGAATCGTGAGCGCCAGCAGGCTTCCTTCCTTGATTTCTTTCGCGATGCACAGCCGCGGCACGATTGAGATGCCCATTCCAATTGCTACGAATCGTTTGATTGTTTCGATCGACGCAAGCTCCATCGTGACCTTCATCTTTACCCCGCCATCGTTGAAGTGCTTGACCAGGCGCTCGCGAGTCGTGGTGCCGATCTTGTGAAGAATGAAGGGTTCGTTTTCAAGGTCGCTCATCTTAACCGAACGCTTCGTTGCCAATGCGTGTGTCGGGCTGACGATCAAAGCCATTTCGTCGCTGTGGATCGTTGACACTTCCAGCCGCGAGTTCTTGATCGGAAGCGTGACGATTCCGAAATCCAACGTCCCGTCGATGATCCGCTCGGTGATCGAGCGAGTGATCGCGCGGTGAATATCAACCTGAACCTGCGGATAAGCCTCCTTGAACGCCGCAAGCACTTCGGGGAGAACATACAGGCAGGTTGTTTCATTCGCGCCAAGGCGCAGCGTGCCTCGGCTGAGACCGCGCAGCTCGCCGACCGCTATCGTAGCCTCTTCTCTCAGCCTGAGCAGCCGCCTTGCGTACTCGGTCAGTACCTCACCCGCGCCCGTGAGCCTGACGGTCTTGCCCATTCGATCGAAGAGCGGTTCGCCCAGCTCGACTTCAAGAAGCTTGATCGCCGAGCTTATTGCCGGTTGGGTGCGGCCGAGCCGGTGACCGGCGCGCGAAAAACTCTTCTCTTCCGCGACCGCCGTGAATACCTCGAGCTGCCATAACTCCATAAGCCACCGCCTTTGCTCCCACTCTACAGGGATAAACAGACTTTATAGCTAGCATAAAAAGAATAGATTTTACAAATCCGAATTGTTGGAGTAAAAGAGTATGTGTCACGGCGGTCAGCTTACCAACTTTGAGTTGAGGTCTTTGGTTTGAAGCCCCCGCAATCAAACCCGAAACCTCATCCGGAAGTTGCTAAGCCGGCCGCCGCATGTTTTTTTCAGAGACGAAGTCCGACAAACTTCAGTTTGTCGAGACTCAGTTGCATAACGTAATGAACATTACGACAAACTGAAGTTTGTCGGACTAGTTTGTCGGACTTTTTCATGGAGGAACTATGAGCGCAGAAGCTGCACTGAAGTTTGCGGCCGAGCACGGAGTCGAATTCGTGGACGTTCGGTTCACAGACCTGCTCGGCCAGTGGCACCACCTCACAATCCCGATCGAGGAGTTTGGTCCGGATGCTTTTGAAAACGGCATCGGGTTTGACGCGTCGAGCCTGCGCGGCTGGGCGGCGATCAACGAATCGGACATGCTGCTCATCCCGGACACGTCCCGATATTGGGTTGATCCGTTTATGAAGCCCGCCACGCTCTGCCTGATATCGAGCGTCATCGATCCGATAACAAAAGACGGCTACTGGTTGGACCCGCGCGCGGTCGCCGAGCGGGCCCAGAATTATTTGAAATTTACCGGGGCCGGCGACACCGTTTACTTCGGCCCTGAAGCCGAATTCTTCATATTCGACAAAGTCTCATTCCACAATGAAGGTCACACGTCGGGATACTCAGTGGACTCGATGGAAGGCCCGTGGAACACGGCGTCTGAACGCGGAGGCTCGAACGGGCACGGCTATCACATCCGTCCGAAGGAAGGCTATGTGCCGTTGCCGCCGCTGGATTCGATTTCGGATCTGAGATCCGAGATCGCCACGCTGCTCAGGTCCGCGGGGATTCCGGTTGAATGCCATCATCATGAAGTTGCGAGCGGCGGCCAGTGCGAGATCGACTTTCGATATAACACACTGATGACGACCGCCGACAATCTGATGGTCTTCAAATACACGGTCAAGAACGCTGCGTTGCGCGCCGGAAAAGCCGCGACATTCATGCCAAAACCGATCTACGGCGACAACGGCAACGGCATGCACTGCCATCAATCGATTTGGAAAGACGGCAAGCCGCTGTTTGCCGGCGATGGATATGCGGGTCTGTCAGAGATGGCATTGCACTACGCCGGAGGTTTGCTCAAGCATGCACGAGCGATTGCCGCCTTCGCCGCGCCGACTACGAACAGCTACAAACGGCTTGTTCCCGGATTCGAAGCGCCGGTGAATCTGGCTTACTCGAGTCGCAATCGATCGGCAGCAGTCCGCATACCGATGTACTCACAGAGCCCGAAGGCTAAACGCCTCGAGTTCCGTCCACCCGATCCGTCCTGCAATGCTTATCTGGCGTTCTCGGCGATGCTGATGGCGGGGCTTGATGGGATTAAGAATCAGATCGATCCGGGCCCGCCGCTGGATAAAGATATCTACGATCTTTCCCGGGAGGAGTTGAAGAACGTTCCCTCGATGCCGGGCTCGCTGGATGAGAGCTTGCAGGCGCTCGAGAGCGATTACGACTTTTTGCTTGCGAACGGCGTGTTCAGCGAAGGACTGATTGAACGTTGGATCGATTACAAACGTGGCAACGAGATCAATCCGGTTCGCATGCGTCCGCACCCGATCGAGTTTTCCATGTACTTCGACGCATAAGTCAGTCGGCCGACTTTGCAGAGCCCGACTTTGCAGATATGGGCGGAGCAACCTTGCTTCGCCCTTTTCTATTTGCGGTGAAGGACAGGCCGCTCTCTACTATTGGACGAATGCTGAAGGCACGGGCGTATCTCCGTTAATGCCCCACGCAACCATGCTTGTCGATCCGTTCGAGCTGTTGATTATGAACCACGTTCCACTCGACGGACGCCAGACGGCGACATCCGTCCTCCCGTCTCCATCGTAGTCGCCCGGCACCGGAACATCTCCGCTGATCCCCCAGCCCTGAACTCTCGGGGAGCCGTCCACGCTGTTTATGATGAACCATACTCCTGTCGAAGGACGCCAGATCGCAATGTCCGTCTTGCCGTCTCCGTCATAATCCCCCGGTACGGCCTTGTCGCCCGGGACGCCCCATCCCTGAATCATGGTCGAGCCATTCGAGCTCTTGATGATGAACCATACTCCGGTTGAGGGCCGCCAGACGGCGACATCGGATTTGCCGTCTCCATCATAATCTCCGGCTACGGGCACATCGCCGTTAACGCCCCAGCCCACGATAGTCACGGAACCATTCGAGCTATTAATAATGAACCATGAGCCGTTGGACGGCCGCCACACTGCGGTGTCTGTTTTTCCATCTCCGTCATAATCGGCGGGCGCGGGCACGTCTGTGTTGACTCCCCACCCTACTGTTTTTGTCGAGCCATCCGAGCTGTTGATGATGAACCATGCGCCGGTTGAAGGCCGCCAGATTGCAGTGTCGGTCTTGCCGTCGCCATCGTAGTCGCCCGGCGCGAGCTTATCGCCGTTGATACCCCAGCCCACGCTGGTCGTGCTGCCATTCGAACTGTTTTTGATCAGCCAGACACCGGTTGAAGGACGCCACACAGACTGATCGGTCTTAGCGTCGCCGTCAAAGTTGAAAGATGTCCGTCCGCTCGAGCCGCCGGCCTCACTCTGCACGATGGTGAACAACTGCCCCGCGATGGTGATCGTGCCTGTGCGAACTGCGCCGCTGTTATTGGAGGCAACCGAATAGGTCACTATGCCGTTTCCGGTGCCGCTGCCTCCCGTGTTGATACTAACAAATGCGGTGGAGGGATCGACCGTAGCAATCCAGTTACAACCGGTTGGCACACTCACGCTTATCGTTCCGGTTCCCGGGCTTGCGCAGAACTGACGACTCGACGGAGAGATCGCTGAGAGAATAGGCAGCGTGAACAACGCCGATGTTTCCGCGGGCGTCATCGCGTTTGAGTGAAGGCTCTCGTTTTTGCTCGCCGGGTTCCCCTTGATTACAGTCATAGCCCACGAGTCGCGATAACAGTAGGCGTCAATCTGTACGGCGCCAAGCGAATGAAGCGCCGAATAGAGGTCGCCGACCCATGAAGCAGTCAGATGCGTGCAACTATCGAAGGCGGTCAAACCGGCATCATCTCCGACAGCAAGCATGACCAAAACCCCATTCGGCAGATTATTAAGAAAGTTAGTTAGAGCGGTCATTACAGCTTGTTGAGTAGAGCGCTCCCAGGTGTCGTAGGTCTGCGCGGTCAAGTCTCCGGTGCATGGATCGACCACGGCAACGTTGAATCCGCGACCGGCGACGCTTTCTCGGTCATACGCCAGCACGTTGCCCTTATAAAATCTTCCGAACCCCTGACCTGTGTTTGGAACGGCGAATCCGGCCGACGTCGCTCTGAATATCTGAGCTGGATTCACGGGGGGTTGGTACCCTGCGGCGAACGCGGTCGTCATTGTGTTGTAAGTAGCTCGAGGAACGCGCGTCGTATTCATCTGATCCAGCGCGACAATTCCGAAATACTCTTCATTGCAGAAATTGTCAGGGTGGCCGCCGCACACAGTACCGTCACCGCCATTTAGGTCTTGTTGCCCGGGCGGCGTTACCTTCCACCACTCGTCGTTCCATTCAAATAAGAAGCCTCCGATCGCGACCTTGCCCGGATGATTGGCGGAAAGATTCTTAGCCAGGTGATTCCACTCGGCCCGCTCCCACTGCGATTGCATCGTTTCGACAACGCTGCCATTGGGGGGATGATTTTGATTGTAGGTTAGAACCGCGTCTGTACCGAACTCTCCCAGCAGCATCGGCTTCCCGGTTATGGCTTTCCATTGATCGAACAAGGTTCCAAAGTCGCTGTTCCGAAAAATGTTCAGTGCCCACACATCGACGTTGGCGCATGTGCCGTTCACGTACGATTTTGTATCCGACAGACGTAGATCAGGGGCATTTATATCAATGTCTCCATAGCTCGTCATGACGGGATGATTCGAATCCAACCCCTTAACCAGATCGGCTGCATCGTGCATGCGCTGCGCCATGCCCGGAACAGAAATGGGCGGGTTTATGTTCCACTCGATGCCCAGATTCCATGCGAGAATCGCCGGATGATTCTTAAAGAAATTAACTGCCTGCATCGTGCGCGTTGTATCGGTACCTCCGTCGAAGACAGTCATCACAATCATCAGCCCGTTGTTGTATAGCTGATCGAGGACGTTCATTCCGGTTGAGTCCAGACCCGGATCCATATATGTGAAAACAGTGTTCGCGTTCATGTTCTTGATCATTGGGATGTCGCGCGCAGCCCAGATCCCGAACTGAATACGCCTGCCGTGAATCGGATCGTCGACGGCGCTGATCGTGTCAGTGCTGGCAGGAGACCAGTCCGTCCCTCGAATGGTGTAAGGCGAAGGAGCGGAAAGAGTGCCGTCTCCGTTTCGTTTCCTGACGATCAGTTGCCGTCCGTTTACCGAGACCAGGCTCGGACCTAAGCCACCCTGGCCTCTCATCGGGGTTAACGCTGAAGGTGTCAACCTTGTGCCAGCGCCGCCCGCGACCGTCGTCCGAGCGTTCGGATAACCCAGAAGCCCAATCATGAACATGAAAGCTACCAGAGTCATGCCAATAGATCTCTTCATCGTATGATCCTCCCACACCTGAAGGCCCCGGGTGGTTAACAAGTGCGCCTTCGTTGAAGCATTCGGCCCAAAACACAACCGTAGTGTGACCATTGTCGCTTTCGGTCGGTCTCAAGTCAACAAAGAGGTGTTCGAGAGTTGTGTTCCCCGACGAGGAAACCGGCGAGGCGTTTCTTTGGAGTGCGGCGCGGTCTGTGCGTACGCGCCGCTTTGGCTCTTGATGGCGATTCAAAGCAGTCAAAGCGGCGCGTAAGCACAGACCGCGCCGCACTCCAAAATACTGCGAAGGTCATCGGCCTTTCGTCACGGGCCGACAAACGCTGAAGGCACGGGTGTATCTCCGCTCACTCCCCACACAGGCGTGCTTGTCGATCCGTTCGAGCTGTTAATTATGAACCACGTTCCGCTCGTCGGACGCCAGACCGCGATATCCGTTATTCCGTCTCCATCGTAGTCGCCCGGCGCCGGAACATCCCCGGTCACTCCCCAGCCCTGAGACCTGGTGGAGCCGTCCATGCTGTTTATGATGAACCATACTCCTGACGAAGGACGCCAGATCGCGATGTCTGTCTTGCCGTCTCCGTCATAATCTCCCGGTGCGGCCTTGTCGCTCGGGACGCCCCATCCCTGACTCACAGCCGAGCCATTCGAGCTCTTGATGATGAACCATACTCCGGTTGAGGGCCGCCACACCGCTAGATCGGATTTGCCGTCTCCATCATAATCGCCGGCTACGGGCACATCCCCGCTAACACCCCAGTTCACGTTAGTCACGGAACCATTCGAGCTATTAATAATGAACCACGAGCCGTTGGACGGTCGCCACACTGCGATATCGGTCTTTCCATCTCCGTCGTAATCGGCGGGCGCGGGTACGTCTGCGTTGACTCCCCACGACACTGTTCTTATCGAGCCATCCGAGCTGTTGATGATGAACCATGCGCCGGTCGAGGGCCGCCAGATTGCAGTGTCGGTCTTGCCATCGCCGTCATAATCGCCCGGAACTATCTTGTCGCCCGCGACGCCCCAGCCTACACTGCTCGTGCCGCCATTCGAACTGTTTTTGATCATCCACACGCCGGTTGAAGGACGCCAAACAGACTGATCAGTCTTGCCGTCTCCGTCGAAATCAAACTCCGTGTTGCCACTATAAACCGCAGTCATGGTGTGATTGGCGTCCATCACGAAAGTGGCCAGCACCGATGCCGTGAAGTCAACGCCATCGCGCTGCCACTTCTGGAAGGTATGATTACCTGCCGTCGCCGGCGCGGTAAGACTTACATTGGTGTTGTTGTTATAGACTCGAGTGAACTGCGTAGCTCCGCTTCCCTGGCCGCTGTTGTCATTCGGAGTCACCGTAATGCTGACTCCGCTCGATGGATTCACGGAAGCTACGGTTAGAGTCCGGGTGGTAGTGGACACGTAGACTGCGGTCATCGTGTGGTTGCCATCCATCGTGATATTCGCGGTCAGCGACGTCGTGAAGTCCACGCTATCTTGCTGCCACTTCTGGAAGGTGTTGCCACCGGCGGTCGCCGTCGCCGTGAGACTCACATTGGTGTTGGTGTTATACACTCGAGTGAACTGCGTAACGCCGTTGCCCTGGCCGCTGTTGTCATTCGGACTCACCGTAATGCTCACGCCGCTGGCAGGGTTGGACGAGGCCACCGTGAGAGTGCTGGTCTGAGATGCCGCAATAGTGAAATTCGTATTTGAGATGTCGAAAAATACATTCCCCACCGCCTCTACTTTTATTCGAGCCGTTGTGGTCGAGACGTTAGGGACGGTGACTGTCTCCGTGCCGTCATTTGGAGTCGTGGCCGCGAGGGTGACAGGGAAGGTGGTTCCGCCATCCGTTGAAAGTGAGATTTTGACATTCGCGCAACTGACCGGCGCGAGGTTCGTGCTATTGACGCTCCAGGTAACAACCTGTGACGAGCCTCCCGGCCATGACACCGCAGTGTTTGGCTGGGTCACCGCAAAAGGCCCCGCCGAGGAAACCACACTCGCTTGCATAGGCGCGCTGGCCGAGCCGCCCCCCGCCGCGCGATTGTCACGCGCCGTAAAGCGAAAGTTCATCGTGCGCGTCGTCGAGGGCAAGAGTTCGCCAGTCAAACAGGTATTGCTCCCACAAGTGTAACTCGACGGCGGGACGTTGGCGTTGTTGAGAATGTATTGCAGTTTAGGGAAGGTGCGCGAAGTGCCCGAGACCGGAATAAATGAGCGAAGGATCGGCCGCGTGCCGTCATCAGTGTTGGGCGGTGAAGCGGCGCCCAAATCAAACTCTTCCCAATCGCCAGTGATCGCGTCGCCATTCGGATCTGTAACGGCGGCCGTCAGCGTGAAGGGTGTGTTTGCGGGAATGGTGAAGTTACTCAACGTCGAGATGACCGGTGCGTTATTGCCGGTTGCCGCCGTCGCTGCGCAATTACCGGAGCCTGCCGCATACGTGACAACCTGCTCCAAACTGCCCGTGTGAAAATACAAATCGGGAAGCGTTTGCAGGTTATCCGTGCCGCAAATGCTATAACCCATAATGGTGGAACCGCTGCCCGGTTCGTAAGCGCCCGCCGCGCTTCTCTGTCCCGAGCACCCGCTGGTGGTGCTGTTGAACGAGTGCGGTGCGCTGAGCTGGTGGGCCATCTCGTGCGTCGTTCCGCTGACGAATATGCTGTGCGGGAAAGATGAACTGGCGCCGCCCATCGTCGACACGCCGCGCGCTTTGTTACCGCTGGTGCAAACCACTCCGACATTAGCGACGCCTGAAAAAGATACAGAACCAGGACCGACGGTGATGCCGCCAAAGACATGGCCGATGTCGTAATTGGCCGTGCCGATTACCGCATCCAGCTTTGTTTGATTTTCAGCCAGCATCGTACTCGGCGAGCTGTTGGTATAACCGTCCGTCGCCGGGTCGGTGAAAATGATGCTCGTCTCATTTGCAATCAATTGAAATGTAATGGTTGCCTCTTTGCGATAAAGAGCATTGATCTGATTGACCAGCGTGGTGATCTGCGTGAGCGTGGTATTGACGTCACCGCCGCCATACTGCTGGGTGAATTCGGCGGTCGCCGCAACGGCCAGACGGTAGGTGCGCAGCGTGGTTCCGGTGGTGAAAGTAGAGGGCGCAGGCCCTTGATTCAACCGAACGCCGCGCCGTTCCGCATCCGCGATTTCGTCATCCGAAAGCAGGCACGAAAGCGATAAGTTCTCCGTTGAAACATCGTGGTTGAAATACGAAACATAGGTCGTCGTGTCAGATGATGAAACCGGCTCGATGAACGCCGTGCCCTCGCTCGAAAGCACAATCGCGTGAAGTCCTAATGGCGTCCAATCGAATCGCGTCATGGCCGTCCGGTCATCAATCCCCTGTCCGCTGTAGGTCTTGATCTCGGGATGCTGAGCGGCGAGCGCCGGCTCCATGATCGACGATTCTTCGACGCGAAATCGAGCGAGCTCTCCGTTCGGCATCGGCAAGGTCAACACGATCTGTTTGCTCGCCGCTTCATCAGTGAATTCCAACGGCGCTTGACCGAGCAGAGCTGTAAGCGCCTGCTGATCGAGGTGTACGGTCACATAAGTTTGAGGAGTTAAGATAAGCTCTTTCTGCTTCTCGATTAAGGACCGCTGATCTGTGAACCGCCATACGCCATCATCCAATGACCTTCGAGCCACAGAGAAAGCCGATGAAGAGAGCGAATACTTTGGATTTGGTTGCCTAGTTGAACCTGCTGAAAGAGAGTTACCGCTGATCGTCTTTGATAATGACGCATTAGTAACTGCGGCTCCGATAAAACAAACCGACAGTAGGATCAGACAAGATAAGACGGTTTTAAGTTGGCCCTGAGACGAGACCTGTCGCTTTTCCATATTCTTAATTCCTTTTGTGCTATTCATAACAACCCAAATCCGTTCCAGTTCAGAGTTCAAGCTTTAGCTTGCCGTTCTTTCAACCGAAAAGCTCGAGAGTAAGCTAAAGCTTGGACTCTGAACACCAACCCCAACTCGCTGGGTCCACATTCCGCTGGGTCCACATAAAAACAATGTCAATTGATTGGCTTGGCTTGCGGGTATGCCCGCTTCACATAGCCTTGATCACTTCGTTGAGCACCCGATTCTGTGAGGGCAAAGTGGGCCGTTCTACGCTCAAATCAAAAGCTGACGAAATTGTATCACCGATGGTAAGAACTGCAACAGTTTCCGTTTCTCGGTTGTGTTCGGATTCTTCGTTGCTTAATAAACTCTGCGTGCTTTGCGGTCCTTTGCGTCTTTGCGCTGAGTATCGGGTCTTGCTTCTTCAACACCCAATACTCAGCGCAAAGACGCAAAGGACCGCAAAGCACGCGAAGGACTGACCAGCCGTCACTAGCCAGCAACATGGCTTAAGTAGCAGCGCGTCGCCCGGCCAGTCTTGACGCCATCGCTATTCCAACGCTCAGCATCACGCACGCCGCAAGCTCCCACTGAAGGTAGATTGCAGTGTCGCGATTTCCGACAAGATGAATCCTTCCGAACCAGAGCTGATCCAGGTATCGGAAGATCTCGAACCAGGCGCACAATCCGAACGCGACCGCTGCTATCAGGAAACCCAGCAGATCTTTCGGCAATACCGAGAACAGGTTTATCCAGCTTACAGGAATAAGATTATCTCGTTGCCGTCGCTCCCTCAGTTTGAACAACCAGGCAAGCAAGGCTACAAACACGATGACCCCAAGGAAATCGTAGAACAGGTCGTTAGCGGTATCGTCCCATGTGTGTATGCGCTCGAAGTGGCTCCAGAAGTACTCATCCCACAGCTCGAGGATCTCGTACCAGCCGCAGTACGCGAAGGCAACCGAAGTCGCCAGAACTCCGAGCAGGCTGCTCGAGAGCTTATAGCCAAGCCGCCGTGTGCCCGCTCGCAGCAGCCAGAACGCGGCGACCGATGAAAACCCCGAACCCATGAAGTGAGCGAACTCATCGTAATCGCGAAGCGGGCCGAACGGGTGTCCGTAGAACCCGAACTTGTTGCCCAGGACATCTACGGCTACTGCGATTCCCAGCGATACGATAACGAGGACCGGCGCCCGCAAGCCTTGCCGAAATCTGAAGAAGCAATAGAAAAACAGGAGCAGAGAGCAGGTATAAACCGTGTTGATCGGCCATTCGCGATAAGGCAGCCCGATCAACAAAACAGACTTTGCAGTAAAACTGATGACGCAGAATGCATAAAACTCAATTGCTCTGAATAACTCGTTGTTCGCGCGAGCGACTGCAACGTCGGCCATGCCGTTAGTCCTCCGAGGAGAAATGGCTTCGTGTCGTGAGAGCATACCAAACCGATCTGAAACGCGCAGGGCTTTAGAGTGCGCGCACTCGGTTCCGGTTGCTTCGCGCAACACAACTGCGAACTTCCGCCTAAAGAAAGGCCGGACCACAAACGTGCGCGCACCCGCGCACACGGTTCCGGTTGCTTCGCCGCAACGGAGCAGTTTATCTTCAGTGCGGACGGACCTCAGTGAGAGACGAGCGAACTTCTCAATCGATATTTCCTCAATCGACATCTCCGGGCAATCAACATCTCGTGGCCGAGCTTCGCAGCTTCGCCACGATTGGAGATCTTCGGCAGTCGCATTTCTTCAAGCTACACGAAGCGGAGATCAGGCGATTGCTGGATGAGCCGCGCGTCTATCATTGCGAAAGCGCTCAACCCCGGCTGCGTTCGTTCCTGCGAGTCGTCGAGTGGAACATCGAACGCGGATCGCATCTCGGCGGCATACTCCGAGTCTTGACTGCTCATCCCGTGCTCAGCTTTGCCGATCTGCTGCTGATCAACGAGCTCGACGATGGAATGATCCGCTCGGGCAACCTGAACATCGCTCTCGAGCTTAGCAAGGCGCTGTCGGCTCACGCGGTCTTCGGCGTCGAGTACCTCGAGCTGACAAAAGGAGTGGGCGATGAGCTTGCGTTGGAAGGCGAGAACACGGCGGCGCTTCATGGCAACGCAATTCTTACCAGGCACTCGTTCTCGAATCCCCAGGTAATTCATCTGCCGCGCTGCCAAAACAACTTCGAGAGCAAAGAACGGCGGATCGGCGGGCGAATCGGCATCATCCTCGATCTTGAAATCGACCGCAAACGCTTCATCGCCGGCAACACCCATCTGGATGTAATCAACACTCCACGTTGCCGGGCTAAACAAATGCGCGCGATGCTGCAAGCGATGGACGCGCGGATGGGCAAGCACGCCGCAAGTCATCCAGCGATCGTCGGCGGCGATTTGAACACGCACACCTTCGCGCGCGGCAGCAGGCTGCGTGTGATGAAGAACACTGCAACTATTCTTGCCGGCAACCGCGATAGTCTGAATCGCAGGCTGAGTCATCCTGAGACGAGGGAACCCGCAATACGCGAGTTCGCAAGGTTCGGCTACGAGATCGATGGCTTCAACGATCGAAGCGCAACCAGCCGGACAATTGTTTCTAACCTGGATGACACGTCGCGCCTCCCACGCCCGATGAAATGGTGGGTAAGCCGGCGGATAGATCCCGAAGGTCTTTTGCTGGAGTTTCGCCTCGACTGGTTGGCGGCGCGAGGCTTGAGAGCGCTAGAGGGAGGGGAAGTCATCGACGAACAAACCGGGGTCTCGAGCGTCAACCCTCAAACATTTCCAGACCTGAAAGAGGGCGGCACGCCGCTTTCGGATCACGATCCGATCGTCGTGGATATCGCGAATATCAGCCACAGATAAACACGGATGAACACGGATTTACCGACACCTCTCTTATCCGTGTTAATCTGTGTTCATCTGTGGTTTCTTTCTCTTCCTCGATCAATTTGACCGAATCGAGCGGTTCACTCTGACCGACGAATTGCCCGCTACGACCAACTACATTTGCAGCCTTCGAATAACCGGCTGACAGGTCATCAATTAAGCTGCTCTGTCTGTTCGGCCGAGTGATGGCATCGAGCTTGTATGGTCACCGGTGAGAATAATCCATCTGACGAGCGCGCCTGTGAAGAAAGCTTCAACGCAGATCGCGCGCCGCGGTGGTAACCGAAAGCGAGGTGTAACGATGAAGCGTTCAGGAAATTGTCGCGGAGTAATCTGGGAAATCAGTTGTTAGCACGGCGGCGCGGTTCTAAATCAGTTGGGACGATCTATCCTCCTGCAATGTGAGCTGCCATTTTAGCTTCTGTCCGCGGTCCGATGATGGCGGGCAAGAGCTCTCATCGCTTTGGCATTTGACCTCCATTCGTAATTGTCATCTTGCACACCCTCTTAGCGTCCGGATTGTTACGACGCGGCTTCTGTCGTACTATGCTCGGGAGCCTGCATCCATGGTTGATATTCACAGCCACATACTGCCTCAGACAGACGATGGCTCGCACAGTCTTAATGAATCGATCGAGATGTGCCGAGCCTCAGCCGAGGACGGCGTTCGCGTGATGGTCGCGACCCCTCATGCCCACGACGGCAAACATACGACGCACGACCCGGAAATTCTCGCCCAAAGAGTTGCCGAACTAAACAATCAACTGCGCGGGAATCCAAAGATCGTATTAGGCTGCGAGCTTCGCTTCACGCATGAGATCGTAAAACAACTCTGCGAAACACACACCGCGCCTACGATCGCGGGAGGACCGTACGCGTTGATTGAGTTCCCGCACTCAATGGTTCCGCCGGGAAGCGAACGCCCGCTGTTTGAGCTGATGAGTAATGGGGTCACTCCGATCATCGCGCATCCGGAACGCAACGCGATGCTGATGAACGAGCCGCATCGATTCTACGAGCTGGTATCGAATGGAGTGCTCGGTCAGATGGACACCGGTTCAATAACGGGCCAGTTCGGAAAGAAGGTTCAGAAGGCCGCACGGGTGATGCTCGAGAACGGGCTCATACACTTTATCGCGAGTGACTGCCACAACACTCGCAACCGGCTGCCGGGAATGTCGGCTGCGGTTGCGGTAACGGCACAGTTTGCAGGCGAAGAATATGCTCGAGCGATGGCCTACGACAATCCGGCCGCGGTAGTCGAGGGACGGCCAATTCCCACGTACCCGAGTGCGGTGGTTCCGAAGAAAAGGAAGTGGTTTTTCTTTGGATGAGGGTGAAACCGCGAATTTCAAATTTCAAATTTGAGATTTGAGATTTGAGATTTGAGATCTGAGATTTGAGATCTGAGATTTGAGATCTGAAATTTGAGATCTGAGATTTGAGATCTGAAATTTGTAGATCTGAGATTTGAGATCTGAAATTTGAAATCTGAGATCATCTGAGATTTGAGGTTTGAAACTCGAAATCTGAGATTTAAGATTTGAAGTACACACGCGGCTGTAAGTCAAACCACATGCGACCGATTGGTGAACTCGATTAATAGGTTTAGCTTTTTCAGTGCCGCTCCGCTATCGATCGACTCGCCCGCAAGCTTTACTCCTTCCTGAAGGTCCGACACCCTGCTGCTTGCGAGAAAAGCCGCCGCAGCGTTCAGCAACACGACGTCGCGCCTGGGACCGCGGCTTCCCTGCAGCACTTCCAGAATAATCCCGCTGTTTTGTTTTGCGTCTCCACCCTGGATTTCTGAAAGCGTCGCTCGCGCAAGCCCGAAGTCCTCGGGCGCAATAAAATAAGTATTGAGCTCGCCGTCTCTCAACTCGGTAATCTTACTCTCCGCGGTTATCGTCAGCTCGTCGAGCCCGTCACTCCCGTGTACGATCAGCGCTCTGGTGCTTCCAAGCTGGGCAAGCACGCCCCCAAGCAATTCTGTCAGGTTAGCGGCATACACTCCGACGACCTGCGTGTTCGCGCCGGCCGGATTCGTCAGCGGCCCAAGCATGTTGAAGATCGTCCGAATGCCCATCTGCCGCCGCGCCAGCGCGACGTACTTCATCGCGTCGTGAAGAAGCGGCGCGTGTAGAAACCCGATTCCAACTTCATCAATGCAGGTAGCGATTCGACCCGGCACAAGGTCAATGTTGACGCCGAGCGCTTCGACGACGTCCGCGCTCCCGCATTGAGAGGAGACCGACCGATTTCCGTGTTTCGCGACTCTTACTCCGGCGCCGGCCACAACAAACGCGGTCGCGGTTGAGACGTTGAAGCTCCCGCTGACGTCACCGCCCGTGCCGCACGTGTCGATAAGCGCTTCACGTTCGGTCCCTCCGATTTCGGCGCTGACGATGGATAAGGGCCGAACTCGCGCGGCCTTTCGCCGCATCACTCTCGCAAAGCCGGCCAACTCGGCTACTGTTTCGCCCTTCATTCTGAGTGCGGTCAGCAGCGACGCGATCTGCGCATCGGTGCACTGACCGCTCATTATCTGTTCGAGCAGCGCCTCCGATTCGCCGGAGTCGAGGTCCACGCGATCGACAACTTTCTTGATGGCTTCGATGATCGTCATGCTTGTTTTCAGCCAGGCAAATGAAACAGAGAATCAAACACTCAGGAACGGATGACCAGCTCGGCGATGTCACTCGCGGAGAGCAGGCCTCGAATGTAAGCGGGCCTGGTCCGCTCTCCATATTCGCTCTCGAAAAGTTCGTCGCACAGCACATCAATCTCGCGCTGGAACTCTTCGTCTGTTGAGCGGAACCCATCAGGAGCGAGCGCCTGGGCTATCGGAAACCGCACGAGCAAATCGTAAGTTTTCATCCACGAACGGCAATACGACCCGAGAGCCTCGGCCTGCTCGCCCCTGTTTCCGTAACGCCTGACATAGTAAGCAAAGTTATCGAGCACCGAACGGTCGCACACCAGAACATTCGCTCGCGGAGACTTCTCGATTTCAAGCTGAACCTGTCGGGCGATGATCCACAAATAGGCTTCGCGGGTTGCCTGCTCGTTCAGAGGAAAAGGACATTCGCGTGCGATTTCGGTGAGCAATTCAACTGTTCGTCCTTTGCGCTTTAACGCTCCGGCAAGCTCATACGCGAGTGTGGTTTTGTTTACGCCGTGCGTCCCAACAAGAGCGACTTTGAACAATCCGGTTTCCTTTCGCGTTCAACGGGTCAACGGCCGAATCCTGCTCACCTCAATGCTATCCTTGGATCGCGCGCACGAGGCAGTTCGTACCAAATCTCGTCGCATTTCTCCAACTCTTCCTGATCCAGCTCCAACCGCGCGCCGCCGAGCGAATCGCGCAATTGCTCCGCGCTTGTCGCGCCTACGATCGCCGAAGTGACGGTCTTTTGCTTCAACACCCACGCTATCGAAGCATGCGTAAGCGATTTCCCTCGAGCTTCGAAGAACGATCGCAGCCGCTCCACCGCATCGAAGCTCGCATCGTTCCAGTAGCGATCGAGGTAGAGTTTGCCGGCAACCGCAAATCGAGTGTTGTCGGCCGGGGCTGCGTTCGCGCGATGCTTGGCCGTCAGAAACCCGCCCGCCAGAGGATTGTAGACTATCACGCCCACGCCTTCGGCTTCGCACAATGGCAATAACTCGTGCTCGATCTCTCGAAACAGAAGGTTGTACCTGGGTTGAACCGAATCGAACCTCGCCAATCGCAGGCGATCGCTAGTCCAGAGAGCCTTTGCGAGAAGCCAGGCTTGAAAGTTCGAGCAGCCGATGTAGCGAGCCTTTCCGCTTTGCACGATTGAATCGAGCGCGGCAAGGGTCTCGTCGATCGGCGTTTCGTCGTCCGGCGAATGGACCTGATAAAGGTCAACGTAATCGGTGCCCAACCTCTTGAGGCTTGCGTCGATCGCCGCCAACACGTGCTTGCGCGAGAGACCGACATCGTTGGGACCTGGTCCCATCTGCATTCGGCACTTCGTCGCGAGCACAAACTCATCCCGCCTGCCTTTCAACCATCGACCCACAATCTCTTCCGTCCTGCCCGCGGTTTCAAGGGACACTGGTATCGGATAAACATCCGCGGTGTCGATGAAGTTGATCCCGCCCTCGGCGGCCGCGTCCATGATGGCGAAGGACGTTTTCTCATCGCATTGATACCCAAACGTCATCGTGCCGAGGCAGACTTCCGTGACTTTCAATCCAGTGCGGCCCAATCGCTTGACCTTCACTTTGCGTTCTCCCTTGCAAGTCCGACAAGCTGCCGACTTGTCGTCGTCTTCGGATGCGACCTGTGGAGGAAGGCGCCGACAAGCTGGCAGCTTGTCGGACAACCAGGTTCGCTTCCAGGACGAGGTTACCATCGGCCTGGTATCCCACGCGAGGGCGTGCCCGGGAGCTTGAGCCATTGGCTCGGTTTGCTTAGAGCTAGAACTGTCGGGTGTGCTCACAAGTGGGACTTGGGACTTAGGTCACCAGCAACTCAGAGCGGGAATCGAGCGTTGCGCCGGCAACCCCGCAGGGGTGCGATGTTTATAGTTACGGACGTCGACGTGGACTTCCTGGCTCCTTTAGGAGCGCCATACAGTTGAGCGCAGGGACATTGCACGCCTACGGGGTTGGCAACATAGGGATCTCGCTACTATAGACATTCTACCCCTACGCGGTTCCACGGGATTCTCGGGACACTTCCTCGGGCGAAGAGTCGCGGGCGGTTCCCGACTCAAGTCCCGATTATTAATCACACCCAGAACTGTCAGCAGCGGAGTTGCTGCCTTGTGAAACGTCGAAGTCGCTGGGTATACTTTTTCCTTGCCTCGAAGTGTCACTGTATTTACCGGCGTAATATTTACCGGGTACCTGGGGACTGGGGCGAGCCTAAAGGTGCAAGGTTTCGCTCGATCCTGCTTCTATTCATGTCAGGCAGCGTTGGAAGAATATTGACGAAGGGATTCAACGCTCTTAGAGACGGGCCGGGCCCAAAATCAAAAAGTAGTTGTAACGAGGAGTAATTGAGTAATGCGTAAGGTAGTAGCGTATTCTTTGGCAGCAATTCTGGCTTCGTGGGTTTTCGTACCCAGCTTATCGAGACGCCTCGCGGTCCAGGCGCAGGACAGTGCGCCTTCGATTCGGCGTCTGCGTCCAGATATTATCACGTCCGGCACGCGGACATTTACAATGAGACTGGACGGCAATGGCTTCGCCGACGGCGCAAATATCCTGTTTGACGGAGTCGCTCTTCCGTCGCCTCGAATCAGCACCAAGCACCGAGTGCTTCTCGCTGAAGTTAATGCTTCTCTGATAGCAACGCCCGGCACTCATACGGTGCAGGCGATGAATCCCGATGCCACGACGAGTGCGACATTTACGCTGACCGTTCAAGCTCAGGACCCGGCGCTTCGGATCAGGCTCGACGGCAATGCCGCCCAGGAGGATTCCGGGCTTACATTTCTTCCGACGATCTTAACGGAATCATTCACCGCAAAGACGGACATCCTCGTCTGGGGCAGGGGAACAACCGCTACCGAGACCGGAGGCGGCGCCGACATAGAAATCTCCGCTGACCTGGTGAACGATCCGGCGGAAATACCGATAACGCTGCGCGACAAAGACGGGAATATTTCGAACACGGAAATCTTCTTCGTCGTGCCGCAACCGGCCGAAATCGCCGGCACGGATCCCGATACGCTCGAGGTCGGAACAGAGGATGTTCCCCTCATCGTAGCGGGCACCTTTAAGCCCGAAGCGGTCATTTTCGTAAACGACATGCCTTTGCCTACAACCGTCGGAAAGAATGACCGGCTCGAAACGGTTTTACCCGCCGCGCTTGTAAGCCAGCCTACTCAACTGGTTGTTCGCGTCGAGCAGGACGGCATTCAGTCTCAAGACCAGATCATCCCGGTCTCGCCGACCGATGCTCCTTTTATTTTCACAGTAGCTCCCGCCCTTCTGCGGGAGGGAGAGAACAAGCCGAGGATCCAGCTCGTCGGAGCAAACTTCACGAAGGGTGTTACGGCGCAACTCGATGGGCAGCCGGCTGAGATTCGCGGCTTTACTAAAAGGCAGCTCACACTGGCCGTACCTGTCGATCTGGCGCTGGGTCAGCACACCATTCAGGTCATGGATACGAGCGGCAACAGCACCAGCACGGTTTCATTCCAGGTTGTTCCCGACGTGACCGTAACGACGCTTGTCGGAACCGGGAAGGGCGGATTTGACACTGGATGTGTGAGCGGTGACCAGGCGACATTCCTCAGGCCGCGACGGATGGCCTTCGGCCCGGACGGCTTGCTGTATATCACCGATCAACAGAACAACGCGATCCGAACGGTCAACCTGACCACGCGTGAGACTTGCACCGTTGCGGGCGATGGTAACGAAGGGTACAACGACTCAGGTAACACCGCGGGTAAGCCGCCGTCCTTTTCCTTTCCAAACGGAGTGGCGGTCGACAGCAGCGGCATTATATATGTCAGCGAAAACGGCAACTGCGTCATTCGCAAGATTGAAAGATCAGGCACGAATATTACAGTCAGCACGTTCGCGGGCTCGTTCAGTCTCGTCACCAGCAAGGGCGAGCAAGATCGTTTCAACAGCACCCGGCAGGGGCTTGCAAGCTACAGGGACGCCGGCTTGCTTGACTCGGCTTTTAGACTTCCCGACGACCTGCTTATTGCGCCGGATGGATCGTTTTATGTAGCCGACGCCCAAAACCATGCAATACGGCGGATAACACAGAGCGGCGTTGAGACCATCGCAGGCAACGGAGTACCGGGATTTGCCGATGGCACGGCAGCCAATGCGCGGTTCAACACACCGACTGCCCTGGCTCTCTCCGCGGACGGCAACTTCCTTTTCGTGGCGGACACGTTTAACAATCGGGTGAGACGAATCGACCTGGTGAACCGTCGCGTGAGCACTGTGGCTGGCGGAGGCTCGGGTCTCACAATCGATGGGCCCGGAGGCGAAGCGGCTCTCTTTCAACCGATCGGCCTGGCGCTGGATTCCGACGGCACTCTCTATGTCTCGGAGTTAACAACGAGTGATGTTCGCCGTATCGATACGGCACGCAATGTCACCACGCTTGCCGGAGGAGGGGGCGCGAAACTCAGGGACGGCTCCGGCATCTTCGCCCGGTTCAATCAACCTCGAGGTCTCGCCATAGACCGCCAACGAGGCGTTCTCTACGTGGCAGACTATGAGAACTTCGTCATTCGAGCGATTGCACTGCGATAGCCCGACAAGCTGCAAGTTCGACAAACTTCAGTTTGTCGAGGGACGAGGGCTGTTATTTCGACAAACTAAAGTTTGTCGGACAGCTTTGTCGGACAGCCCTCCGACGTCGACAGATCATCCACCTCCCCGCTTGTGACTCAAAGAGAGAGCAGGCGGGGAGCCTTCACCGAAGCCAACCCACCTAATCTCCCCGAACGCGGACGCTTCTGAGCCACCCAAACGGATTACCCCGTAGGCTTCCTTGATTAAACTTGACAACATCAGGCTCATATTTTATGCTCCTTGTGCTTACAAATTTGGAATGGTTTTTTGCGTATAGTTGGTTGGCGAAAAGGCTCGGATGGCGGTGAAATTCAAGGACTATTACGAAGTGCTCGGCGTGAAGAGGGACGCGACGGAGCAGCAAATTCGTCAGGCTTACCGCAAGCTCGCCCGGAAACACCATCCGGACGTCAACCCCGGCGATAAGGTCGCCGAAGACAAATTCAAAGAACTAAATGAAGCCAATGAAGTGTTGTCCGATCCCGAGAAGCGGAAGCGGTATGATCAACTGGGAGCGAACTGGAAGGACGGCGCCGAGTTTACGCCGCCCCCCGGCTGGGGTCGCGTCAACGTTCAATATGATGACCTTGGCAGTATCTTCAGCGGCGGCGGTTTTAGCGACTTCTTTGAAACGCTGTTCGGGGGCGCTCGGTCGGCGGCTCAGGCAGAGCATCGACGCCGCGGCGTGCGGAACCAACCGGAACGCGGGCAGGATGCCGAAGCCGAAATGGAGATCACTCTCGAAGACGCTCATAAGGGTGGACGGCACAGGATCACGCTTCAAGGCACGCGCGCTTGCCCGACGTGCGGTGGGACCAGCCTGGTGTCTGGCGTTGTTTGCGCGACTTGCAGGGGAGCCGGTTACACGTCGAGTCCCAGGACAATCGATGTGAACATACCCGCGGCCGCTCGTGAGGGCTCGGTCATAAAACTGAAACATCAGGGGCAGCCGGGTCCGAAAGACAGCGAAGCCGGCGACTTGTATATCAAGCTCAAGATCAAGCCGCATTCGATCTTCGATGTATCAGGCGATGACATAACTGCCGAAGCTCCGGTCTCGCCTTCCGAAGCGGTACTCGGAGCGAACATCGAGGTGCCAACGCTCGAAGGAAAGGTAGAAGTGAAAATACCGCCGGGCGCTCAAGGCGGCCAGCGGTTGAGACTGAGAGGTCAGGGTCTTAATAAACGCGCCGGCGGGCGAGGCGATCAGTATGTCAAGCTGAAAGTCGTTGTGCCGTCTCACCCGACTGACCGCGAGCAACAGCTCTACAAAGAACTGGGTGAAGCCAGCCATTTCAACCCGAGAGCCGGCTGGGTAAAGGGAAATGATTAGTGATGCGTGAAACGTGATGCGTGATCCGTGAAACGTGATGCGTGATTCGTGATCTTTGCGGAAACAGATCACGGATCACGTTTCACGGATCACGCATCACGTTTCACGAATCACGTTAGGGTGCTAATAATGGACATAAATAAATTCACTGAAAAAGCGCAGGAAGCTGTCCGTGGAGCGCAAACACTTGCGACAAGATACGGCAATCAACAGATCGAAGTCGAACACCTGCTCTACGCGCTGCTGGATCAGCAGGGCGGGCTGGTGCCTTCGATATTGACAAGGGCCGGCGTCGCCGTCGATCCGTTTAGAGCGGCCATCGAGAACGAGATCAACAGGATGCCCAAAGTAAGCGGGCCCTCTGGTCCTGTCGATCAGGTCTACATAACCGCGCGGCTTAACAAGGTGTTCGTCGCCGCCGAAGACGAGGCGAAAAAACTCAAAGACGAATACGTGAGCGTCGAGCACCTGCTGCTGGCGATCATCGACGAAGGCGGCCCATCCTCGCGCGCTCTCAAGACGGCCGGGGGCACTCGCGACCGAATCGAAAAAGCGTTGATGGAAGTGCGCGGCAACCAGCGAGTCACTTCGCAAAACCCGGAAGCCACCTACGAAGCGCTCGAGCGTTATGGCCGCGACCTGACCAAAATGGCCGCCGCTGGAAAGCTCGATCCGGTGATCGGACGCGACGACGAAATACGGCGCGTGATCCAGGTGCTGTCGCGCCGGACCAAGAACAACCCGGTTCTGATCGGCGAGCCCGGCGTCGGCAAAACAGCCATCGTCGAAGGGCTCGCCCAGCGAATCGTTCGCGGAGATGTCCCCGAGACGCTGAAGAAAAAGCGAATCGTTGCGCTCGATATGGGAGCCCTGGTCGCGGGAGCGAAATACCGCGGCGAGTTTGAAGAGCGCCTCAAGGCGGTGCTGAAAGAGATTCAAGCTTCCGAAGGCGAGGTCATCCTGTTCATCGACGAGATGCACACGATTGTCGGCGCGGGCGCGGCCGAGGGCGCGGTCGATGCCTCGAACCTCCTCAAGCCGATGCTCGCCCGGGGTGAGCTTCATTGCATTGGCGCAACCACGCTCGATGAATACCGCAAACACGTCGAGAAGGATGCCGCGCTCGAACGGCGTTTTCAGCCGGTGCTTGTCGATCAGCCGACGGTCGAGGACACGATCTCGATCCTGCGAGGCCTGAAGGAACGCTACGAGGTTCATCACGGCGTGAGGATCAAAGACTCGGCGCTGGTGTCGGCCGCGGTGCTGTCGCATAGATACATCTCGGATCGGTTTCTGCCCGACAAGGCGATCGATCTTGTCGACGAAGCGGCGGCCAAACTACGCACCGAAATCGACTCGATGCCTGCTGAGCTGGATGAGAATCTTCGTCGAGTCATGCAGCTCGAGATCGAACGCGAAGCACTCAAGAAGGAAACCGACGCAGCCTCGCGCAGACGGCTCGAGAAACTCGAGAAGGAGCTTGCAGACCACCGGGCAAACGCGGATCAACTGAAGGCGCAATGGACGGCCGAAAAGGAAGCCGTTCAGAAGATTCGTTCGATTCGCGAAGAGATCGAGCAAACGAAGGTGGCGATCGAGCAGGCGCAGCGCGAGTACGACCTCAATCGCGCGGCTGAGCTTCAATACGGCAAGCTGACGCAACTGGAAAAACAACTGCGCGAATACGAATCCGAGCTTGACCGTCAACCCAATAAGACGAGGCTCCTCAAGGAAGAAGTCGACGAGGAAGACATCGCAGAGGTTGTCAGCCGCTGGACCGGGGTCCCGGTTTCAAAGCTGCTCGAGGGCGAGCTTCAAAAACTGCTTGCGCTTGAAGAACACTTGCACAAGCGCGTCGTCGGACAGGACGAAGCGGTCAGCTACGTTGCGGACGCCGTCCTTCGCGCGCGGTCGGGACTCAAGGACCCCAATCGGCCGATTGGTTCATTCATTTTTCTCGGCCCGACTGGCGTCGGCAAGACCGAACTCGCTCGGGCTCTTGCGGTGTTTCTATTCGACGACGAGCACGCGATGATTCGAATCGATATGTCCGAGTATCAGGAAAAGCACACGGTGGCCAGATTGATCGGCGCGCCCCCGGGCTACATAGGCTACGAGGAAGGCGGCCAGTTGTCGGAAGCGGTTCGGCGGCGGCCTTACTCAGTCGTGTTGTTCGACGAGATCGAGAAGGCTCATCACGATGTGTTCAACGTGCTGCTCCAGATACTCGACGACGGCCGGCTGACGGACGGTCAGGGCAGGGTCGTGAACTTCAAGAACACGATCGTCATAATGACCAGCAACATCGGCAGCCACTTGATTCTGGAATACCGCGGAAAGGTCGAGGGCGACCAGTACGAATCAATGAAGGGAGAGGTGCTTGACGCGCTGCGTCATCATTTCAGACCC